>CDTY01046612.1_pt1 | contig 142002 bp, 128 predicted proteins | sample 557731 | NCBI WGS metagenome assembly CDTY01 (sample SAMEA3182101, study PRJEB8094) | gut metagenome | biome: human; feature: gut; material: Stool; isolation source: human stool | place: Canada | collected 2013-02-12
AGGTTGATAGGCACGATGTGTAAGTGGAGCGATCCATTCAGCAAGTGTGTACTAATAGATCGAGGGCTTGACCACAATTCGCTTGAATTCTCAAGTCAATGACAAAATGTAAGCAGTGATTATTCAGTTTTGAAGGCACGTCCTTCTAAAAACACTGGACAAAGTAGAACAGAAATGTTATACTGAACCAGTCATATTGGTCGGTGACGATGACGGTGAGGTTCCACCTGTTCCCATTCCGAACACAGAAGTTAAGCTCACTCGTGCCCAAGATAGTTCGCTGGAAACGGCGCGTGAAAATAGGTAGTCGCCGACTTAAACAAAACCCCTGAGGAAGAAATTCCTTGGGGGTTTGTTTTTGTTATGCGTGTGCCTTTCCGTTAAAATGGCCTAAAAAATCCCATGGATTTGTGAATGTTCACAAACTTTGCCTGAACCCCTTGATTTTCTATAGGGGGGGGGGGTATGATAAGATGCGAAAAGTACCTTGTCAGCAAAACAGAAAGATCAGCAAACCAGTCGGAAGGCTGTGACGCAAGGCGAAAGGCCCAGTAGGGGCCGTCAGCTGCACTTTGCTCTGTGCAACCCTCTTCGACTATGCGGAAATGTGCCAGCGCCCCCAAAGGGCAGCCGGTGCGGGGTTATGGAGAAGTGTATGGGAGTAGCTTTTCCGGGAACCACGATCGCCTTGCCCTTGAGAAGCGGCAGACTGAAGCATAGATAGAGAGGGCAAGCACCCCCTAAAGTACAAAACGCAAAGCGTTGTACCAGCCATTTGGCTGGTGCGGCGCTTTTTTCTTTTTGTCGGGTGCTTTTCGTGGAGAAACTGGGAGTATTAATGACTGACAAAGGAGGATTTTTATGAAAAAACGGCTCATCAGCCTCTTACTGGCATTCAGTATGATGCTGACATTCCTGCCTGCGGGGGCAGTGTCGGCATTTGCGGAGGGAGCAGTGGGACCCATTGACCCATCCAAGGGAACGCTCCTGACCGGCGGCGAGACCATTACGGATAGCGGACCGTATCAACTGCAGGGATCATACACTGAAGCCATCACAATTGATACGGAAGGTTCTGTGGAGATCAATGTAACCGGAGATGTGACCGGAAATCTTCCGCATACCAGGGGGAATGATCCTCTGATTATTATTAATAACGGAACGGTGGCTTTTAATGGAAATGACAGCTATACGGTTACTAATAATCAGGTGATTCGTAATAATGGCGGAATCCTTACCGTCCGGGGAGGAAAGTATGTCTGTATGGCGCACCCATATGAATATGATGGCTGCTGTTTCAGTCTCGGTCACGGCAAGAATCTGATCGAGAATGTTACGATTGAGACGAGTTACCAGGCCATTGTTCTCGGTTGGGACGGCGAGAATGCCGTTATAAAAAATTCCAAAATTAAAAAAATTAATGGAAGGGACGATTCCGGAGCCATCTATTGCAGACCAATAGAAACGAATGGCATAATGGAACTGGATAATGTCGAAGTAGAGGCAGAGAATGGAAGCGCACTTCAAGTTGAGACTGGTACGATCACCATTAACGGAGGAAAATATAGTTCAAAACAGGGTGCGGCTATTGCAACTCGGGCTAATTCCGGTTCTGATCTGGACCTTACAATGAACGGCGGAACATATCAATCTGATTCTTATGACTATGCTGTTGCAAATTTTGGGTGCTATGTAACTTCTAGCGGAAGAAAATGTAATATTAAAATTAACGGAAGCAAGTTTATTGGCGGCCAGTTGTTGTGGTTTCATGGTGCGGGTGCCGAAACGTTGACGATTGACGAGAACACCATCTTTCAGAGCACAGGAGGTACGTATGATGCAGTTATTGTTAGCTATGGTAAACTGATTTTTAACTCCGGTACCATTGAAGTTTCCGGTGGTTCGGAGCGCGCGGCGCTTCGCACCTTTGAAAGGGGCGAAGCCATTGTAAATGACGGCACTTTCAAGGGGGCAAAGTATGACATTTATGAACAATACGATGACGGCTACAGTGTGTCGTCTCCTTGCCGCGTTCAGCTGAAGAACGCAACGTTTGATGATAACGTCTGCAATGTTTATCTCCAAGCAAATCGACAAATTGATGTGGACCCGGCTTACACCGGTCAGGTGTCGATCGAGTGCGCTGACCCCAGCGATGGCCGTCAGCTGACCAAAGCTACCGCCCCGAAAGGTCAGGAGAAGCTGAACCTGACGAGTGCGAATGCGGGCTATCTGGTGGGCTACAAAACCAAGGGTGGCAAGGAATATCGCTGCCTTTCCAAGGAAGTTGGCGTGACCATTGAGGGCCTGGAGAATGCCATCATCAAGGAAGGCAAAAGCAAGGACTTTACCGTGACCCTTGACCATAAGGGCAGCACCAGTACCGGTATCCTGACCTTTGGCGACAAGAACAGCGAGATCGAGTATAAGGACAAAAACGGCGAGTACAAGCCCATGCCGGAAGGCGGCCTGCCCATTGATCTGGGCGATGTAAAGGAACCATATGCGTTCCACATTACCCCCAAAAATGCCGGCGAGCAGACGCTGACCGCAGCTGTGGTGCGGGATGCTGTAAAGCTGGGCACGGCGGAAGAGGGCTTTACTGTTACAGGTCGTGTCCACACCGCTGTGACCATTGAGGGCCTGGAGAACGCCGTCATCAAGGAAGGCGAAAGCAAGGACTTTACCGTAAAGGTTACCCCCAATGATGATGCCAAGCTGGGTGAGGCATTCATCGACTTTGGCGATAAGAACAGCGAAATCGAGTATCTGGATGACAACGGCGCGTATCAGCCCATGCCGGAAGGCGGCCTGCCCATTGATCTGAGCGATGTAAAAGAACAATATGCGTTCCGCATTGCTCCCAAGGAGACCGGCAAGCAGACCCTGACCGCTGCTGTCAAGAAGGGTGAGAATGAGCTGGCAAAGGACGAAAAGGACTTTGTTGGGTCTGAAATGCCCATCCTGACTTTGAAGGACGGCGTTATCACCAGCGTAACAGTGCCCGGCAAGAATGGTGCTGACCCCGAGGATATCACCGAGATCGTTAAAAAGAATGCCAACGAGGACGGTTCCTTTCATGTCCCCGAGGGTGCAACGGTGAGTGTTGCATTTGATAAGGATGCTTTTGCAGACAGCGGTCTGAAATTTGGCCACTGGGATATCACCGGCCTGGATGATCCGAACGCTTATCAGGATAAGGAAAGCTTTGCCTTTGAGATGCCTGCAAAGGCCGTGACCCTGAAAGCCATGACACAGGATGCATCCATTGAAGATGACGAGCCCGATATCGTTGGCCCCATCGTGATCGGCACTACTGTTGTTGTCGGCGGTGCAGTGCTGGGCTATCAGGCCTATTCTCTGGGCGCTGAATTTGCAGGCAAGCTGATGGCTCTGCCCTACTTCCCCAGCAACCGCAGCGCCCTTGCCATGATGCTGTGGGAGGATGCAGGCAAACCCATGCCCGAATCCGAACTGCTCTACCCCGATGTAGGGCAGGAAGAGCGGGATATGGACCTGCAGCACGCCGCCCGCTGGGCCATGGAAAACGAGCTTATCCCTGACCTGAACGATGAGGGCACGGCTCCGGAAGAGATGAAATTCTATCCCGACAACGCCGTAAGCAAGATCGATGTGCTGAATGCATGGCAGAAAGCACAGGAGCTCAAGCAGAATGCCTGAGCAGCCCTAAACCAACCCCCACTTGGCCTGTAAACCGCAATGCGGGCTGAGTGTTCCAAAATTCCCAAAGTACAGAAGCGCTTCATCCTCTCCCGGATGAGGCGCTTCTGTGCTTTCCGGAACTTTTTTTCCCGGCACCCCTTGCATCCCGCCCGCCGGTGCGGTATGCTTAACCAATAGAGCATTGCAGAGGGAGGGAGAACCCGGATGGACATGGAAGAGATCCGCTACCTGTTGGGCGGCACGGTATTCGCGCGGGCCAAGGCCTACACGGACCGGATACAGGATCTGAACTGCGAAGTGGCCGGGAATGGCGTGCGCCACCTGAGCGCCGACGTGCGCGGCGGCGGGCGGAGCCTGTACCAGACCCAGGTCTGGCTGCGGGAAAATGGCAGCTTTGTCAGCGCCAGCTGCTCCTGCCCTTACAACGAAAACGGCGAGGGGCCCTGCTGCAAGCACATCGGCGCGCTGCTGATGTGGGACAGTGAGAGTCAGGGCCTTTCCGGCAGAGCGCCGCAAAAGCCCTCGGAGAGCCCGGAGAGCATCCCGGGCGTGGTGCGGGGCACGGCCAACCTGCAAACGCCCCAGCCTGAGGAGCCGCCCCGCAGGGACAGCTATGCCTCCAGCCTGGAAATGCTGTTCGGCAAAAAGTGGCGGGGCGAGGAACCGGAATCTGACTACGAGGCACGGCGGCTGCTCCGGGCCTATCAGGAGGGAGCACTGGCCGAGGTGGACGGCGTGACCGGCCACGCAGAGCTGCGCCCCCACACCGCAGAGCTGGAGCCGGAGCTGACCCTGCTGCCCGGGGAGCTGCCCTGGCTGCGGCTGCGCATCTCGGCAGACGGTGGGCGGCAGTATGTGGTAAAGAGCATCCCGGACCTGCTGCGGGCCGTGGAGAAGCACGGTTTCATCAGTTACGGCAAGGCGCTGGAATTCCAGCACAGCTGGGAGGCCTTTGCCCCGGAGGCACAGCAGCTGCTCCGCCTGCTGCGGCGGCAGCTCAGCGCAAAGGAAGGGGCCGAGGCGGCCCTGCGCAGCTACGGCAATGCGCCCCGCAGCGGGCCTGCCGGGGGCATCCCGCTGAACGGCGAGATCTTTGACGGTCTGGTGGCCCTCTATGCCCCCACCGGCAATCTGGGCGGCTACACCCTCAAGACCGGCATCCCGGCCCTGACCATGCGGGTGGAAAAGCGCCGGGGCGGCGTGGAGGTGTCCGTGACCCCCGCGTTGGGATGGAAAACGGGTTTAGACAACGACTATTTATACAGTGAGGATACGATTTGGCAGCTGGACCGGGCCGAAAGCGCCCGGATGCGGCCCGCCCTTGAGGCATTGTGCGGCAAGAGCCTGTTCTTTACCACCGGGGATGCCACCGCCTTTTGCAGCTACGTCCTGCCGGAGCTGGGCAGCAGGGTGACCATTGAGGACCCCGAACGCCTGCTGCTGAATCAGATCCCGCTGGAGCCGGTGGTGCAGTTTTACCTTGACGCGCCCACGCGGGAAACGGTGCGGGCGCACCTTGAATTTTTGTACGGCGAGGACCGCGTCACACCGGAGGAACCGGGGCCTGCCGGTCTGCTGCGGGATGCCCGCGCCGAACAGCGGGCCGGGCGGCTGCTGGGGCGGTACCTGGAGCCGGGGCCAGACACCATGGGCAACGGCCTTGCCGCCCACTACGATGCCTATGAGGAGGATGAAGTCTACCGCTTCCTCGATGAGGGCATCCCGGCCCTGCTGGCTGAGGGCGAGGTCTACCTGACCGATGCCTTCCGCAGTATGCAGGCCGCACCGCCGAAGATCTCGGTGGGGGTGTCGGTGCACGGCAGCGTGCTCGACCTGGAGGTGGACACGGGGGAGTTCCCGGTGGGGGAGCTGAAAGCCCTGCTGAGATCGCTCCACCAGAAAAAACGCTACCACCGCCTGCGCGATGGCCGTCTGCTCCGGCTGGACGATTCCATGGAGGTGCTGGACGAGCTGAACGAGACGCTGGAGCTTTCCGGGGCCAAACTGGGCCAGGCCCACGCCCGGCTGCCCCTGTACCGGGCCCCCAGTCTGGATTGGGCGCTTTCGGGGCAGAACGGCATCCGCTTCAACCGGGACGATGCCTTCCGTCAGCTCAGCCGGAGCTTCCACGCGGTGAAGGACAGCGAGTATACACCGCCCGCGTCTCTACAAAAAGTTTTGCGAAAATACCAGCGGGACGGCTACCGCTGGCTCCGCACGCTGGATGGCTACGGCATGGGCGGCATCCTTGCGGATGATATGGGTCTGGGCAAGACGGTGCAGGTGCTCAGCTACCTGCTGGCCCTCCGGGAGCAGGGCGGGAATCCCCTGCCCAGCCTCATCGTCTGCCCGGCCTCGCTGGTGCTGAACTGGGCCGAGGAATGCCAAAAGTTCACGCCGGAGCTGAACTGCGTTGTGGTGGACGGGGATGCCGCCCACCGGGCCCAGCTGGCCGAGCAGTGGGACGGGGCCGACGTGGTGGTGACCAGCTACGACCTGCTCCGCCGCGACGAGACCCTGTACGAGAACCAGAAATTCTACGCCTGCATCCTGGACGAGGCCCAGGCCATCAAGAACCACACCACCCAGAAATACAAGGCAGTGTGCGGGGTGAACAGCCGTGTCCGCTTTGCGCTGACCGGCACCCCCGTGGAGAACCGCCTGGGTGAGCTGTGGAGCATCTTCTCCTTCCTGATGCCGGGCTACCTGCCGCCCTACAAGAGCTTCTGCAGCCGGTTTGAAAAGCCCATCACGCAGGAAAACGACCCGGCGGCGGTGCGGCGGCTGAACCAGCTCACCGGGCCGTTCATCCTGCGCCGGATGAAGTCCGAGGTGCTGAAGGAGCTGCCCCCCAAGACAGAGAACGTCTACCGCATCGAGCTGGAGGAGGAGCAGCGCAAGCTCTACCTTGCCGCCGTGGTGGATGCCCGGGAGAAGCTGCGGGCCGCCAAGCCCGAGGACAAGATGGCGGTGTTCGCCGTCCTCATGCGGCTGCGGGAGATCTGCTGCGACCCCCGGCTCATTGCCGACAACTGGACAGGCGGCAGCGCCAAGCTGGATGCCTGCATCGAGCTGGTCACCAGTGCCGTGGAGAGCGGGCACCGCATCCTGCTGTTCAGCCAGTTCACCTCCATGCTGGAACTGCTGGCCAAGCGGCTGGACGCGGAGGGCGTGAGCCACTTCACCCTGCAGGGCTCCACCCCCAAGCCGGTGCGTGCCGAGCTGGTGCGCCGCTTCAACGGCGGTGAGGCCAGCGTGTTCCTGATCTCCCTGCGGGCAGGCGGCACCGGCCTGAACCTGACCGCCGCCGATATCGTCATCCACTACGACCCGTGGTGGAACGTGGCGGCTCAGAATCAGGCCACCGACCGTGCCTACCGCATCGGCCAGCAGAACCCGGTGCAGGTGTACAAGCTCATCGCCCAGGACACCATTGAGGAAAAGATTGTGGAGCTGCAGCAGGCCAAGCAGGATCTGGCCGAGACCGTCACCGGCAGCGCGGATGGTGCCATCCTGCGCATGAAGCCGGAGGAGCTGCTGAATTTGTTGGAGGGAACCGAATGATGCAATACGCCCTATTTGCCCGGCCTGTCGTGACCATTTACGACCTGCCCCAGACCACCAAACAGAGCGAGGCGGGCCTTGTTTCCACCATCGGGGATGAGGGCCTGTACGGTCAGGCCTGTCAGGTGCGCACCGCCCCCGGCGGCGTGACTGCCGAGGGAGTGCCCCTCTCCCCGGAGGTGGCCGAGGTGGTCACCTTTTACGGCTACCACGGCTTTGTCCGGCGGGATGCGCTGAAATTTGTCAGCGAGGATGCGCTGCGGGCCTACCTGCCCCAGCCGCTGGTGCTGGTGGGCCGTGCCACCGATGTGCTCAGCCTGCCCAAGGTGCAGGGGGTGCGGATGCTGGAGCTGGAGCGGGGCTGCCTGCTCTGCCGCCTGCCCGAACCGTCCGAGGAGGCCGAGGCCCACACCGGCTGGGCCAAGGTGGCTCTGCTGGATGGCCGCACCGGCTATGTCCGGGACGTGGCGCTGGAGCCGGTGCGGTTTGAGATGACCGCCGTGTTTTCCCAGCGGGAGGGGCTGGCCTTTGATGACGCGCTGGCCGAGGCCCGGAATATTACCGCCGGGGAGCTGGTGCCGCAGGCACTGCAGGCGTGGTACGACGGCAGCGAGGAAGCGTTCCGGGATGCCGTCTGCGCGCAGGCGAAAAAGTATCTGGGCACTGAGTACCGCTGGGGCGGCAAATCGGGCCGGGGCATTGATTGTTCCGGCCTTGTCAGCAGCGCCTATATGCAGTGCGGCGTGCTCATCTACCGGGATGCCAGGATCGTGGAGGGCTGGCCCATGCACCAGATCCCCTTTGCAGACAAAAAGCGGGGCGATGCCCTCTATTTCCCCGGCCATATCGCCCTTTACCTTGGTGAGGGCCGCTACATCCACTCCACCGGCGCGTCCGCCAGCGGCGGCGTGGTCATCAACAGCCTTGACCCCGCCGACCCGCTGTACCGGGAAGATCTGGTCAAGAGTCTGTATGCGGTGGGGAGTGTGTTCTGAAGGTGAAACCCCACCGTCATTGCTTCACAATGCCACCGCCCCTAGTAGGGGCGGCCTTGGCAAAAAGGAAAGGCTTTCCGCCATGCCAAGGGCCCCACTATTAGGGGGGCTGGCACGCGAAGCGTGACTGGGGGGTTAACCCCGCCAGCTGCTGCGAAGGGGCGGCATCCCGGAGAGGTTTAACATAGAAGCTGTTAAGAAAGGACATGAACGATGAAAGTCTTTGATCTACATTGTGACACCCTGAGCGAGCTGCGGCGCGCGGAGATGCGGGGCGACGGGCAGACCTTTGCCCACAACAACGGCCACATCGATCTGGAAAAGCTGGAGAAGGGCGACTATATGCTCCAGTGCTTTGCCGCCTTTGTGAATCTGGCCGACCCCACCCCGGGCGCGGACCCGCTGGTGACGGCGCTGGAAGAAATCGACGTGTTCAAGCGGATGATGGAGCGGTATTCCGACAGGATCGCCCCTGTCTACCGCCCCGAGGATATCCGGAAAAACGCCGAGGCGGGCAAGATCAGCGGAATGCTGACCATAGAGGAAGCAGGCTGCTGCAAGGGCAGTCTGGGCGTGCTGCGCCGGATGTACGAGCTGGGCGTGCGGATGATGACCCTGACCTGGAACCACGAAAACGAGCTGGCCAGCCCCAACGTGGTGCCCGGCAACGGCCCCATCTGGCCCTGTATGCCCAACACCGAGACCGGCCTGAAGGAGAAGGGCTTCGAGTTCCTGGCCGAGATGGAGCGCCTGCACATCATTGCCGATGTGAGCCACCTGTCCGATAAGGGCTTCTGGGACATTGCGGAGCACAGCACCCGCCCCTTTGCGGCCAGTCACTCCAACTGCCGCGCCCTGGCCCCCCACTGCCGCAACCTGACCGACGAGATGATCCGGGTCATGGCGGAAAAAGGCGGTTTGGTGGGCCTGAACTACTGCGCGGGCTTTCTGGATGACCAGCCCAGCCCCGACCTGTGCCGCAGCACCACGGCCCTGATGGCCAAACACGCCGCCCATTTCAAGCAGGTGGGCGGCATTGAGATCATTGGTCTGGGCAGTGACTTTGACGGCATCGGCGGCAAACTGGAATTGAGCGACTGCTCCAAAATGCCCCTGCTGGCCGATGCCCTGCGGAAAGAGGGCTTCACCGAGGATGAGGTGGAAGCCATCTTCTTCCGCAACGCACAGCGTTTCTTTGAAAACAACCTGTAATCACCGTTAGTATCAAAAGATTCATTGAATTCATTGAAATCATTGCTCATCATTGCACTAGAATCAATGAGAACCAATGAAATCAATGTTTTCAATGATAATTATGTCTTAACGGTAAGAATGAAGTATAACGGAAAGTATAGAAAAGTTGAGGGATTCCAGATGGATCAGAATATGATATTGGAAAAGCGCATTGCCGCAGAGCTCTATTCCTATCAGGGCAGGATGAGCGTTTTTGTGGACGACCTGCGCGGCAGCACGGTGGAGATCGGTGCCGACGAGGAGTTCGAGACGGCCTCCACCATCAAGGCGTTCATTCTGGCGGTGCTGTATCTGCAGGCCAGCCGGGGCAGGGCTGACCTGGAGGAGGAGATCACCTACGAGGCCAGCCAGTTCGTGGACGGCTCCGGGATGCTCCGGGCCCTGGGCGTGGGGGCAAAGCTCAAGGTGAAGGACACCGCCACCATGATGATCATCTGCTCGGACAACATTGCCACCAATATGATCATCGATTACCTGGGGCTGGACACCATCAATGCCTGCATCCGGGAATTGGGCTTTGGGCACACCGTCCTGCACAACCCCCTCCACTTTGACCGCTACGATAAGCTGGGCACCACCACGCCCCGGGACTACGCCGCCCTGTTTGCGCAGGTGGCAAAGGGCACGCTGGTCAGCAAAGAAGCCAGCGCCGCCATGCTGGGCATCTTCCGCCAGCAGCACTACAACACCATGCTGACCCACGATTTCCCCCAGTTCTATCTGGACTGCGAGGAGACCGGCGAGCCGGAGCTTATCTGGGTGGCCAGCAAGAGCGGCAGCATGAACGCCTGCCGCAACGACGGCGGCATCATCCACACCCCCTACGGCGAGTATGTGATCGTTCTGATGAACAAGGAGTTCCATGACATCATCGAGTACAACGACCACCCCGCCATGGTCTATGGTGCACGGGTGTCCCGGATGATCCTGGATCAGATCCTGGCCTGCGAGGGAAAGCTGTATCTGAAGTAAACGAAAGAGTGGGAAAGTAGAACGAATGGAAATTACATTATCATTGCCAATGCTGCTGTTTCTGATGCTGATGACCGGGTTTGCGGGATTTGTGGACTCGGCGGCAGGCGGCGGCGGCCTGATCAGCCTGCCCGCCTACCTGTTTGCGGGCCTGCCGGTGCATTACACCTACGGCACCAATAAATTCAGCGCGGCCTGTGGCACCACCTTTGCCACGGCGCAGTTCTTCCAGAAGGGAGCCATGAACATCCGGGTCGGCCTGCTGGCGGCTGTGGGCAGCTTTGTGGGCAGCGCACTGGGCTCCCACATCGTGCTCCTGCTCAGCGATCAGGTGCTGCGCACCATGATGCTCATCATCCTGCCGGTGGCGGCGGTGCTCATCCTCTGGCGGCGGGACCTGCCCGACGAGAACCGGGACGACGGCACCCTGAACGCCAAAAAGGCGGTGCTGGCTCTTGCCATCGGGCTGGGCATCGGCCTGTACGACGGCATCTTTGGCCCGGGCACCGGCACCTTTGCCATCATTGCCTTTACCACCCTGATGGGCTTTGACCTGCGCACGGCGGGCGGCAACGCCAAGGTGCTCAACCTTGCCAGCAACTACGCCAGCCTGGTAACGTATCTTTCCAGCGGGCTGGTGGTGTTCTCCATCGGCATCCCCTGTGCTGTCAGCGGCATTGTGGGCAACCTGCTGGGCTCCCACTTCGCCCTCAAGAACGGCGCAAAGTTCATCCGCCCCATGATGCTTGTGGTGCTGGTGCTCCTGCTGGGCAAGATCGTCTCGGACGCGGTGCTGTAATGAACGGATCTTCGGCAAAAAACAATTGACGTTTGCAGGAGAATGGACTATAATAGGGCCAGAGGCCCGCAGAAAAACGAGCGCTGAGGATGATGTTATGAAGATCCGCTACTCGAAGAACGCCATGAAGTTCCTGAATAAGCTGGACAAAAGGTCCGTGCTTCGCATCGTTGCAGGCATTGAGGGGCTGACCCTGAAACCGCCAGCAGGTGATATCAAGGTGATGCAGGGACTGAAGGATGGAACAATGCGGCTCCGGGTCGGAAGCTGGCGCGTGCTTTACCGGTACGGAGAGGAAAACGCGCTGGAGATTCTATTGGTGCTGGATATCGGGAATCGTGGCGATATCTATAAATAAGGAGGTGGCAGGATGTCTGAAATTGCAATGAATGCAGCACACATGATCGATATGCTGCCGGACCCGGACAAGAACCTTGCCTACGAGCTGATCAAAAAGCTGGTACTGGCATGGGACCCGGATTTCACCAAGCTGACCACAGAGGAAGCAAAGCAGCTGGAGGAAGCGAAGGACAGCGGCTTTGTAGATGCCGAAGAGATCGACTGGTCGAAGATCGGACACGAATGAACCAACAAAAAAGAGGAACTGCCGGGAAAGCAGTTCCTCTTTTTGATTGGGTAAGATCAGAAGGTGAAGCCCTCATCGAGGAAGGCCAGGCCGAATGCGCCGGGGCCGGCGTGGGTGCCGATGACGCAGCCGATCTGGCGCACAAGGGCCTCGTTCCGGCCCAGATTCTCCTGCAGGTAGGTCTGGATGGGCTGCACCTCGCGGGGGGCAAGGGTGTAACCAGCCAGCGCGTCGGCGCAGGTGCTGATGCCGCCCAGCTCCTCGATCTTCTTGAACAGGGCAACGTAAGCGCCGGGCAGGCCCCGGGCCTTGCCCGCCATAACGACCTTGCCCTCCTTGATGGTGATGAGGGGCTTGATGCCCAGCATCCCACCGGCCACGGCCACGGCGGCGGGCAGGCGGCCGCCCTTGCGCAGATACTTCAGGTCGTCGATGACAGCCACCAGATGCAGATGCTCCTTGGCGTGCTCAAGGGTGGCGGCGATCTGCCCGGCAGTCTTTCCGGCATCCCGCAGCTGAACAGCCAGCCGTACCAGCAGGCTCTCGCCCAGGCAGACGTTCTCGGAATCCACAAAGAGGACATTGTCCACATTGGCCATGTCTGCGGCCAGCCGGGCGCACTGGCAGGTGCCGGACAGCTCATGGGAGAGGAAGATGCCCACCACTTCGTCCCCGGCGGCAGCCGCCTCAAGGAAGAAGCGCTGGAACAGCTCGGGGCTGGGCTGGCTGGTGGTGGGCAGCTTGTGGCAGCGGGCCATCACGCCGTAATACACGGTGGGGGTCATGTCCACGCCGTCCCGGAGCACGGTGCCGTCCTCCAGGGTGACGTTCAGGGGGATGACGGTCACGCCCAGCTGCTCGGCTTCAGCGGGCAGGATGTCGGATGCGGAATCGGTAAGAATGCGGATCATAGTAATACCTCCAACGGGGCTTAGAACGGATAACCCGACCAAATCAATCAAAAAGTCGTATAGGAATATACCAGAGACGACGGGAAATGTCAATTGTTTGAATCAATATTTCTTCGTATTTTCGCAATTCCGCTCCGTTTTCTTGCACAAACGGGCCGGAACATGATACAATGGGCATCAGGCATTGCGGGGCGGTGCGCTGTGCGCCCGAAGCAGCGGAACAGCGCGGCCCCAAACGGAGAGGGGACGGAGAAGATGTCAGAACAGAACCGCCGCCTGCGGGCGGCAGGCATCGCGGCACTGGCCTGGGCCGGGCTGGCGGCGGTCTGGTGTGTGCTGGTTCCCGGCGGGGCGGCAGAGCTGCCGCAGGGCGTGCCAGGCACGCTGCGCAGCCTGCTGGTGCTGCCGCTGGCCGAGGAGCTGGTATTCCGGGGGGCGCTGCTGCGCCTGCTGCGGCCGCTGGGGGAGCACCCGGCAAACCTCTGCCAGGCTGTGCTCTTTGCGGCCCTGCACGGAACGCTGACCGAAAAGTGCTACGCGCTGGGCATGGGGCTCATTTTCGGGTGGGCCGCAGAGCAGACCGACAGTCCTGCACCCGGGGTGGTGCTGCATATCCTGAACAATGGGCTGGTGCTGGCCCGGGCGCTGGCAGAAAGGGGAATGGGATGACCGACTATGAGCTGATGGGCGCGGCGCTGGAGGAGGCCGCACGGGCCGCCGCGCTGGGCGAGGTGCCCGTGGGCGCGGTGGTGGCCCGGAACGGCGAGATCATCGCCGCCGCCCACAACACCCGCGAGACCGAGAAAAACGCCCTCCACCACGCCGAGCTGCTGGCCATTGACGCGGCCTGCAAAAAGCTGGGCGGCTGGCGGCTGTGGCAGTGTGAGCTGTTTGTTACGCTGGAGCCCTGCCCCATGTGCAGCGGCGGCATCATCAATAGCCGGATCAGGCGGGTGGTGTACGGCGCGGCGGATACCAAGGCCGGGTGCTGCGGCAGCGTGACCGACCTGTTCGCCCTGCCCTTCAACCACCATCCGGTGGTGGAAAGCGGTCTGCGGGCGGAGGAGGCGCAGGCGCTGCTGCAGGCGTTTTTCCTCCGGCTGCGGGAGCAGCGGGCCGCAAAGCCCCGCTGGAAACCGCCCGTGACCCCCTGAGAACGTAAAAAAAGTGGGAACTGCGTGAAAAGACGGCGGTTCCCACTTTCTTTTTTCGTCGAATTGTGTTATATTATTTAATGGTAACTTGTCGAAACCACTCGCACAGACCAGCGGGCTCGCCGCAGGACCGGCCTTGACCGGAAAGAGGAGCAGAGCGCAGCCCATGGGTGCGGTGGAGGGCGGGACCTTCCTGCCTGCGGGATTTTTTGCAGGCAGAGAACAAACGGCAGGAGGGCTGACTCTTGTACGATGATGAATTTGAATTGACCTTTGACCTGAGCGATGAGGACAAGGCATCCCGGGCCCCTGAGCCGGAACAGGAGCCGGTGCAGGAAGCTGCGCCGGAACCGGCCACAGAAACGGAACCGCCGGTGGAGCCTGTGCCGGAACCGGCAGTCCCTGCGGCCAACGGGCGCTGCGTGCTGATCTCGGGCGGAGACCGGGGCATCGGAGCCGCGGCGGCCCGCGCCTTCTGGCAGGCGGGCTACCGGGTGGCGGTGCTCTACCACACCCACGCCGAGGAGGCGGCGGCGCTGGAAAAGGCGTTGCCGGGCCTGCTGGCGGTCCAGTGCGACGTGGCCTCTCGCGCCAGCTGTGAGGTGGCGTTCCACACCGTGGAGCAGGCCGTGGGCCATGTGGATGTGCTGGTGAGCAACGCGGGCATTGCCCAGCAGAAGCTGTTCACCGATATCACCCCGGAGGAGTGGCAGCACATGCTGGACGTGAACCTGAGCGGCGCGTTCCACCTGTGCCAGCTGGCCCTGCCGGGCATGATCCGCCGCAAGGCGGGCCGCATCCTGACCGTGAGCAGTATGTGGGGCCAGACCGGCGGCAGCTGCGAGGTGCATTACTCCGCTGCCAAGGCGGGCCTGATCGGCCTGACCAAGGCCCTTGCCAAAGAGGAGGGGCCCAGCGGCATCACCGTGAACTGCGTGGCTCCGGGTGTCATCGACACCGATATGATGGCTGCCTTTACGGCAGAGGATAAGGCTGCGCTGGCCGAGGAGACCCCCGTGGGCCGCCTGGGCAGCGCGGACGAGGTGGCGCAGCTGCTGGTGTTCCTGGCAGGCGAAAGCGCCGGTTACATCACCGGGCAGGTGTTCGGTGTGAACGGCGGCCTGGTGATTTGAACCATCCCGCAGCGGCAAAACTTATGATACGATATCACTTACGGCGCAGCCAGCGCCGCGGTGAAAAGGAGAGAGCGAAATGGGCATGACTTTGAAGGAACTGTTGACGAAGGGCGAAGGCACCCTGACGGCGGGCGAGGCCAAGACACTGGCTTCCCAGTGCCGGATGGATGTGGAAACGCTTTACACGCTTCTGGAGGAGCGCGGCATCAAAATTCTGGATGACGAGGCCGACGGTGACACCAGCCTGGATGTGGAAGGCATCATGGCAGAGGTGGAAAGTGCCGAGGCAAACAGCGATGAGCTGGGCCTGGGCGATGAAAATGAGGACGACCCGGCAGAGGAGAACCCCGCAGATCTGAAGGCTGCTATGGATGAGCTGCTGGATGACCCTGTGAAGAACTACCTCAAGCAGATCGGCCAGATCCCGCTGCTGAGCGCGGAGCAGGAAGTGGACCTGAGCAAGCGCATCCACGCCGGTGCCGAGGCTGCCCACATCCTTCAGGCCGACCGCCAGAAGTACGGCGCGCCTGAGTACATCAAAAAGAACAGCGCCCGCTTCTCGTTCGAGGAGGATGAGAACAGCCGGAGCTATACCGAGGATCTGGACGAGGACGGCAACACCAAGTCCAGCGAGGACGACGAGGAAAAGGCTGCCGAAGAGGAGGCCATGGAGGCCGTGGAGAACGGCCCCCTGACGGAGGAGCGCCGCCAGGAGCTGCTCAAGATCCGCCGCGACGGCCTGAACGCCCGCCGCAGCCTGAGCGAGGCCAACCTGCGTCTGGTGGTCTCCATCGCCAAGAAGCATGTCGGCCACAACCTGGCGTTCCTGGACCTGATCCAGGAGGGCAACATCGGCCTGATCAAGGCCGCCGAGAAGTTTGACTGTGACCGTGGCTTCCGCTTCTCCACCTACGCCACCTGGTGGATCCGTCAGGCCATCACCCGCGCCATTGCGGATCAGGCCCGCACCATCCGCATCCCGGTGCACATGGTCGAGACCATCAACCGGATGCGTCAGGCCACCAACCAGCTGGTCTACCAGAACGGCCACGAGCCCACCCCCGAGGAGCTGGCAAAGGCCATGGATATGAGCGTGGAGCGCGTGCGCGAGATCCAGCGCATGGCGCAGGAACCCGCCAGCCTGGAAAGCCCCGTGGGCGAGGAAGAAGATTCCTCCCTGGGCGATTTCGTGGCCGACGAGAACGCCGAGGCCCCCGGCAAGGCAGCAGACCGCGCCATGGTGGCCCAGCAGATCAATCAGGCCCTCAAGAGCCTGACCCCCCGTGAGGAAAAGGTCATCCGCCTGCGCTTTGGTCTGGACGATGGCCGCCCCCGCACGCTGGAGGAGGTGGGCCGCGACTTCGGTGTTACCCGTGAGCGTGTCCGCCAGATCGAGGCCAAGGCCATCCGCAAGCTGCACAGCCGCAAGTGCCTGGCCCTGCTGAACGGCCTGATCGAGTGATCCTGAACTTACCGCTATGAGAAAGAGCCCCTGCCGGAATAGACCGGCGGGGGCTCTTTTGGTGGTGCCAAACATATTCTGCCTGCCCGCCCCATATATTCTTTTCAGAACAAAACGGGTGGGAGGGAACGGCATGTTTGTGGTAACGCTGAACAAGACGAGCTTGAAAAAGGTGGGGGCCGGTGCGCTCTGCTGTGCGCTGGTGATCTTCAGCGCCTTTCTGGGGCGGTACATCAGCACCCGCACGGTGGCGGCAGCGGCCGGGATGAACCGGATCGAGAGCGCGCAGGACATCCAGACCTGGTTCACGGGCTACGGGCTGGATGTGGACGGCACGTCTATCACGGCGGATAAGGTCAAGATCCCCCGCAAGTGGGACGACAGCTTTTCGGCCTTCAACGGGGTGGTGCAGCAAAGCGGGATGGATCTTACCCGCTACAAAGGGAAAACCGTGGAAAAGTGGACCGCCATGATCCCGGCGGCCAGCAGCGGAGAGACCAGCCGCTACGGCGTGCTGCTGGTCTACCGCAAAAAGGCTGTGGGGGCCTACCTGCTGGAAAAGCCGTCGGGCACGGTGATCGGCCTGAAGGATGCCCAGACCGCAATGGCGCAGGCTGAGCAGCAGGATGCCCAGCAGGTGTCCGGTGAGGATTACAGCGGCGACTGGGGAGAGCGCCATGATGAGGAGCTGGGCGCGGCCGGGCAGAGCCAGCAGACCAGCGGGGAGCCGGACTCCGTGGTGCCCGAGGAGGCGCAGTACACCGACCTGCCCCTGGATGCCGAGGGGTATCCTGTCGAATGAATCCGGTGGAAAAATGGGGGCAAAACTTCTGTTCAATAGCACCAAAATTTCTGGCTAAAAATCAGCAATATGGGATGATGAAAAAATAACGAAGCGGGTTTATAATAATAGTAGCATCCCGCAGCAAAATCGGCTGCGTCCGGAGTGGCAGGACCGTCCGGATCTGAAACGGGATGAAGTAAGGAGAAAATGATTATGAAGGAATTCCAGTATACTGTTAAGGATGCATGCGGCATCCACGCTCGTCCGGCCGGTCTGCTCGTGAAGGTGGCCAAGGGCTTTGCCAGCACCGCTACCCTGGAAAAGGACGGCAAGAGCTGCGACCTGCGCAAACTGATGGCTCTGATGGGCATGGGCATCAAGCAGGGCGACACTGTGACCGTGAAGGTGGAGGGCGACGACGAGGCCGCCGCTGCCGAGGCCATTCAGAAGTTCCTGACCGAGAACGTCTGATCTTTGAATCTGCGGACAAAAGCCCTTGCGGGAGACCCTGCGGGGGCTTTTTCGCACTAAAATTCTCAACAAAGGAGAGAGAACGATGCAGGTAGGAACCGGTAAAAGCATCCTGAACGGCATTGCCATCGGCAAGCTGAAAATTTACAAGAAAAAAGATACCGTGATCTCCACCGCCCAGGTCGCGGACACGGCGGCAGAGGAAGCCCGCTTTGAAGAGGCCCGGGCCAAGGCCATTGACCAGCAGACTGCCCTGTATGAAAAGGCACTGGCCGAGGCAGGCGAGGACATTGCCGAGGTGTTCAACATCCATGCCATGATGCTGGATGACGACGATTTTGTGGATGCCATCAAGGAGATCATCAACGGCCAGCACATGTGTGCGGAGTATGCCGTCAAGAAAGCGGGCGACAACCAGGCCGCCGTGTTTGCCGCCATGGACGACCCATATTTACAGGCCCGCAGCGCCGATGTCATCGACATTGCCCAGGCCATGCTGGACATCCTGCAGGGCGTGGACAATGCCACCCTGCAGGGCACGGAGCCCAGCATTCTGGTGGCAGAGGACCTGGCACCCTCGGAGACGGTGCGGATGGACAAGAGCCTGCTGCTGGGCTTCATCACCCGGGAGGGCAGTTCCAACAGCCACACCGCCATTCTGGCCCGCAGCATGAACATCCCCGCCCTGATCCAGTGCAAGGAGATCCAGGAAGATTGGGACGGCAAGATGGCTGTGGTGGATGGCTACAACGCCTGCGTGTATGTGGACCCCACCCCCGATCTGCTGGAGAGCCTGAAAAAGCGCCAGCAGGAGGACCAGAAGAAGCTGGCCCTGCTGGCCGAGCTCAAGGGCAAGCCCAACACCACGCTGGACGGCAAGACCGTGCAGGTCTTTGCCAACATCGGCGGCATGAGCGATGTGGGCGCGGTCCAGCAGAACGACGCGGGCGGCGTGGGCCTGTTCCGCACCGAATTCGTCTACCTGAACTGCACGGATTACCCCACCGAGGAATACCAGTTCGAGGCCTACAAGCAGGTGCTGGAAAGCCTGGCCCCCAAAAAGGTGGTCGTGCGCACCTGTGATATCGGCGCGGACAAGACTGTGGACTACATGAAGCTCGACCACGAGGACAACCCCGCGCTGGGCTACCGCGCCATCCGCATCTGCCTGACCCGCAAGGATTTCTTCAAGACCCAGCTGCGGGCCCTGCTGCGCGCTTCTGCCTACGGCAACATGAGCATTATGTTCCCCATGATCACCAGTCTGCGGGAGCTGCAGGATGCCAAGGCCGTGCTGGAGGAGTGCAAGGCAGAGCTGACCGCCGAGGGCAAGAAGTTCAGCGACAAGATCGAGGTGGGCACCATGATCGAGACCCCCGCCGCAGTTCTGGTGGCGGACGATCTGGCCCAGGAGTGCGATTTCTTCTCCATCGGCACCAACGACCTGACCCAGTACACCTGCGCGCTGGACCGCCAGAACGCCAAGCTGGAGCCCTTCTTTGATCCCCACCACCCCGCTGTGCTGAAGGCCATCCGGATGACCATTGAGGCGGGCCACCGCCACGGCATCTGGGTGGGCATCTGCGGTGAGCTGGGCGCGGATACCGCCCTCACCGAGACCTTCCTGCGGATGGGCGTGGACGAGCTGTCCATGAACGCCAAGAGCATCCTGCCCGTGCGCAAGATCATCCGCGGCGTGGATCTGAGCAAGCCCTCTGCCAAGAATGTCTGAGTTCCCCTGACGGAACCGTAAAAGGGGCTGCTGCGGCGCTCTCTGCCAACCAAAGTGTTGGCAAAGGGGCGCGCGGCAGCTCTTTTTTGATTGCAACAAGAAGCAAATTCACAAAACTGCCGCCTGACAAGCCGCAGTTTCATGGGTGAACGCTTCACAACGGTAAAGCTGGGTGCTATACTATACCTAAGTCGTATTTTTTGAACGTACCTCTGGAGATGAAAGATAGATATGACGCAATTCCTGATCCGCCGGTTCATCCGGCATCCCAATGATCCCCAGGACCCTGCTACCCGCACGGCCTACGGCAACCTTGCCAGCGGTGTGGGCATGGCCTGCAACCTGCTGCTCTGCCTGGGCAAGCTGCTGGCAGGCACCCTGTTCGGCTCCATCGCCATCATGGCGGATGCTTTGAACAACCTCTCGGACGCTTCGTCCAACGTGGTCAGCCTCATCGGCTTCCGGCTGGCCGCCAAGGCCCCGGATGCCGAGCATCCCTACGGCCACGCCCGCTATGAATATCTGGCCGGTCTGGTGGTCAGCGTGACCATCCTGGGCATCGGCTTTTCCCTGCTCAAGGAGTCGGTGGTCAAGGTGTTCCACCCCACCCCCGTGGCGTTCAGCTGGCTGAGCGTGGGCGTGCTAGCCGCATCCATCCTCGTCAAGCTCTGGATGAGCGGCTTCAACCGCACCATCGGCCGCACCATCGGCTCCGAGACCCTGATGGCCACCGCCGCCGACAGCCGCAATGACGTGCTGACCACCGGCGCGGTGCTGGTCTCCACCGTGGTCTGCAGCCTGACGGGCTGGGCGCGGCTGGACGGCATCATGGGCGTGGCCGTGGCAGCCTTCATCCTCTGGTCGGGCTGGGGACTGGTCATGGACACCCTGAGCCCCCTGCTGGGCGAGAGCCCCAGCCCGGAGCTGGTGGAGCACATTGAGCAGACGGTCATGGGCTACCCCGGCGTGCTGGGAATGCACGACCTCATGGTGCACGATTACGGCCCGGGGCATCAGTTCGCCTCCCTCCACATCGAGTTCCCGGCAGAGACCGACCCGCTCAAGGCCCACGATGTCATCGACAACATCGAGAACGATTTTATAAAGCGGGACGGCCTGCAGGTGACCATTCACTATGACCCCATCGTCACCACCGATGCGGCGGTGGGCGTGCTGCGCACCCGCCTGATGGAAAAGGCCCGCCAGCTCGACCCCTGCCTTTCGATCCACGACCTGCGCATCGTGCCGGGTGATACTCATACGAATGTCCTGTTTGATCTGGAATTCCCGGCGGGCTATACCGGGAACAAGGACGAGATGCTGGCCGCCATGTGCCAGTTCGTCCATGAGCAGGACCCGAAATACAGCTGTGTGGTGAAAGTGGAGCAGAGCTATGCGTCTGCTGCCCACGAAAAATAAATTTGTGTTTTAGAGGGGAAGGAACTTATGCTGAACGAGACTTACCGCGGGATGCTGGCCCACAAGAGCGTCATCCGCGAGACTTTTATGTACGGCAAGCAGCGCGCGGCTCAGATCGGCTACGAGAACGTGTTTGATTACTCGCTGGGCAACCCCAGCGTGCCCTGCCCGGAGCGGTTCACCGCCGCCATGCAGGAGCTGCTGACACAGGAGGATCCGGTGGCCCTGCATGGCTACTGCCCCAGCCAGGGCGACCCGGAGTTCCGCACCGCCGTGGCGGCCCACCTGAACAGGACCTTCGGCCTGCCCTATGCGCAGAAGGATATCTTTCCCACCACGGGCGCGGCGGGTGCCATTGCCCACGCCCTGCGCGCCGTGACCCGGCCCGGGGATGAGGTGCTGACCTTTGCCCCCTACTTTCCGGAGTACGGCCCCTATGTGGAGGGCACCGGTGCCCATCTCAGGGTGGTGCCGCCCCAGGCCCCGGCTTTCCAGCCCAATCTGGAGGCTTTTGAGCAGATGCTGACCGAGAAGGTCACCTGCGTCCTCATCAACACCCCCAACAACCCCACCGGTGTGGTCTACTCTGCCGACACCCTGACCCGACTGGCGGAGCTCCTGACCGAGAAGAGCAGGGCCTACGGCCACAACATCTTCCTTGTCAGCGACGAGCCCTACCGGGATATCGCCTTTGACGGCAGGGCCGTGCCCTACCCGGCGGCGTTCTACCCCCACACTCTGACCTGCTTCTCCTTCTCCAAGAGCCTGAGCCTGCCCGGCGAGCGCCTGGGCTACGTGGCCGTGCGCCCCGGCTGTGAGGGCGAGGAGGTGCTGGTGGATATGATGGCCCAGATCTCCCGCTTTACCGGCCACAACTGCCCGCCCAGCATCATCCAGCGTGCCGTGAGCCGCTGCCTGGATGTGACCAGCGACCTGAGCGTCTACGAGACCAATATGGATCTGCTTTACAACAAGCTGAAAGCGCTGGGCTTTGAGGTCGAGCGGCCCGGCGGCACCTTCTATCTCTTCCCCAAGGCACTGGAGGAGGATGCCAACGCCTTCTGCCGCAGGGCCCGGGAATTTGACCTGCTGCTGGTGCCCAGCGATACCTTTGGCGTAACGGGCTATGTCCGCCTTGCCTACTGCATCGACACCGAAAAGGTAAAGCGCAGCCTGCCCGCGCTGGAAAAGCTGGCGGCCGCGTATCAATAAAGCCGAACCTCCCGGCAGAGCATCTGGCAGTGCCGCCGGGGGTCACAGTATTTTTTGAAACAGAGGAAAGGGAAACTGTTATGGAAAAGATCAAGATGACCACGCCGCTGGTGGAGATGGATGGCGACGAGATGACCCGTGTGCTCTGGAAGATCATCAAGGAGGAGCTCATCCTGCCCTTTGTGGATCTGAAGACCGAGTACTACGATCTGGGCCTGCCCAACCGGGATGCCACCCAGGATCAGGTGACCATGGATGCCGCCCTTGCCAACAAGAAGTATGGCGTGGCAGTCAAGTGCGCCACCATCACCCCCAACGCCCAGCGCGTGGAGGAATACCACCTGCACCAGATGTGGAAAAGCCCCAACGGCACCATCCGCGCCGTGCTGGACGGCACCGTGTTCCGCGCGCCGATCATGATCGACAGCATCAAACCGGTGGTCAAGAACTGGACAAAGCCCATCACCATTGCCCGCCACGCCTACGGCGACGTGTACAAGTGCACCGAGTTCCGCATCCCCGGCCCCGGCAGGGCGGAGCTGATCTACACCGGCGACGACGGCTCCCGGCAGGCCGCCACGGTCTACAACTTTGAGTGTGCCGGTGTCCTGCAGGGCCAGTACAACAAGGACACCTCCATCTACAGCTTTGCCCGCAGCTGCTTCAACTACGCACTGGAAAGCAAACAGGATCTCTGGTTCGGTGCCAAGGACACCATTTCCAAGAAGTATGACCACACCTTCAAGGACATCTTCCAGGAGGTGTACGATGCCGAGTACCGGGAAAAGTTCGAGGCCGCAGGCATCACCTATTTCTACAGCCTGATCGATGACATCGTGGCCCGTGTCATCCGCAGCGAGGGCGGATTTGTCTGGGCCTGCAAGAACTACGACGGCGACGTGATGAGCGATATGGTCTCCACCGCCTTTGGCTCGCTGGCCATGATGACCAGCGTTCTGGTCAGCCCGGACGGCAACTATGAGTACGAGGCCGCCCACGGCACCGTGACCCGCCACTACTACAAGTACCTCAAGGGCGAGGCCACCTCCACTAACCCCATGGCCACCATCTTTGCCTGGAGCGGTGCCCTGAAAAAGCGCGGCGAGCTGGACAGCCTGCCCGCGCTGGTCCGGTTTGGCGAGGCACTGGAGGCTGCCAGCCTGCAGACCCTCAATGACGGCATTATGACCAAAGACCTCTGCGGCCTGGCGGAGGGCATCACCCCCACCCAGGTGAACAGCGAGGAATTCATCCAGGCCATCCGCACCCGGCTGGAAGCAAAATTGGCATAAGCGCTGCATCACGGCCCCTGCCCCGGAACCCCGGCGGCGGGGGCTTTTTGCGCCTATACAAGGCGGTTGGCCTGTGCTACAATGGGAGCAGAAAAGGCGGTGACAGTATGCAGCATCATCCTCTGCCCGAATATCCCCGCCCGGCCCTGCGGCGGGACAGCTACGAGAACCTGAACGGCCTGTGGCAGTACGCCATCACCGGCTCTGCCGGGCTGCCCGCAAAGTGGGACGGCGACATTCTGGTGCCCTACTCCCCGGAGACGAAAGCCTCCGGCGTGGGGCGCACCCTGCAGCCCGGGGCGTGGCTCCACTACCACCGGAGTTTTGTGCCCCCGGCGGGCACCGGCGGGCGGGTGCTGCTCCACTTTGGGGCCGTGGACTATGCCTGCGCCGTGCAGGTCAACGGCCATCTGGTGGGGGGTCACCGGGGCGGCTACTGGCCCTTTGCGCTGGATATCACCGATGCGCTGAATCCTGCCGGCCATGACCGGCTCTGGGTGGCCGTGCAGGACCCCACCGGCACCGGCGTGCAGGCCCGGGGCAAGCAGACCCTCCGGCCCGGCGGGATGTTCTACCCGGCCCAGAGCGGCATCTGGCAGACTGTCTGGCTGGAGCGGGTGCCGGAAAACTACATCACGGAGCTGACCGTCACCCCGGACTATGATGCCCGCACCGTGACCGTGAAAGCCCATACTTCCCTGCCCGGCGGGGCGGCGAACCTGTGGGCCGTGGTGCGGGCCGGGGGCGTGACCATTGCCGAGGACTGGGGCAGCGACGAGGCCGACCGGGACGGCGCGGTGACCCTGCACATCCCGGAGGAGCATTTCTTCCCGTGGAGCCCGGACAGCCCGTTTTTGTACGACCTGACCGTGGGCACCACGCAGGGAGAAGAGGAGCAGCGCGACACCGTGCACAGCTACTTTGCCCTGCGCAAGTGGAGCTGTGCGCCGGATGCCCACGGGATCATGCGCTTCTGCCTGAACGGCAAGCCCATCCTGCTCAACGGCCTGCTGGATCAGGGCTACTGGCCCGAGGGCCTGTACACCCCGCCCAGTGATGGGGCAGCGGTGCGGGAACTGCAGACCATAAAAGAGCTGGGCTTCAACCTTCTGCGCAAGCACGCCAAGATCGAGCCGCAGCGCTGGTATTACCACTGCGATAAGCTGGGCCTCATCGTCTGGCAGGACATGGTGAACGGCGGCGGGCCCTACAAGCTCTGGTTCGTGACCTACCTGACCAACGTGTTCCAGCCGCTGCTCCGCCGCCTGCCTGATGCAAGGCCCCTCTGGGACCTGCTGGGCCGCGAAACGGAAGCGGGCAGGGAAGAATATGCCCGGGAGCTGGAAGCCACGGTAAAGGCCTTGCAGTGCCACCCTTGCGTGGGCTGCTGGGTGCCCTTCAATGAGGGGTGGGGGCAGTTCGATGCCGCCGGGGCCGTGGAGGCCGTCCGCAGGCTGGACGATACCCGCCTTGTGGACGAGGCCAGCGGCTGGTACGATCAGGGCGGGGGAGATGTGGATTCCCTGCACAACTATTTCTATCCGCTCCGGGTCAGGCCCCGGAGCCGGGTGGTGGCCCTGAGCGAATACGGCGGCATTGCCTGGCCCATGCCCGGCCATGAACCGCCCCGCAGGGCGTACGGCTACGGCACGGCAAAGAGCCGGGCCGAGCTGACCGCCCGCTGGAAAAAGCTGCAATTGGAAACGGTGCTCCCCCAGCTGAAAAAGGGGCTTTCGGCCCTGGTGTACACCCAGGTGAGCGATGTGGAGGACGAGGTGAACGGCCTGTTCACCTACGACCGCGCCGCCATCAAGCCCGACCCCGCCGCTGTGCGTGCCGTGAACCAGGCGCTGGAAGCGGCGTTTGAGAAGATTGTAGAATAAAAAAAGAAGGCTGTTACCCTGTAACTCCCTCAGTCACGGCTTCGCCGTGCCAGCTCCCTCTCGGAGGGAGCCTTGGCGTAACGGTGAAAGCCTCCCTCTCAGAGGGAGGTGGCATCGCGTCAGCGATGACGGAAGGAGTTTAGGCAACAGCCTTTTTGCATATCAATAAAAACTTAGTTGGTGCTGCTGTTCACGATCTTGGAAGCGGGCATCCTGTTCATGGCGGAGCTGCTCAGGTTGTGCTCCAGAGAAGCGCCGTAGGCGGTCAGCGCCTCGGAGAGCTCCTCCCCCTTCATATCGTTGAGCACCTGTCCGCGCAGGTCATCCAGCGCCTTCAGGCTCAGCGGGTCGAGCCGCAGGGCGGCCATCAGGGCGTAGCTGTTGTACTTCACAGCCGCTGCCTGCCCGATGGACAGGCCCCGGATGGTGTCGGCGGAACCCTCTGCGGTAAAGGCAGAGGTCACGGTGCTGTCCCCGATGAGCTCCAGAGAAGGTGCAGTGGAATCGGAGGAATAGGTGGAGCCCAGCACGGCGTAGACCTCCGGCAGAGCGGAGGTCACCACGCCGGAGAAGTAGCCCAGCAGAGTGCTGCTGTCGGCGGCAGCGGCGGCGTTGGTCTGGTCCACAGCAGCCTGGGTCAGGGCCAGCATCTGGGTGATCTGGTCGTCATCGGCAGAGGCATAGGTGCTGGTGTTGTAGAGCGGGATGGTGTAATAGGCCAGCTCATACATGTTGTTCTCCAGATGGCTGGTCAGGTCGGCATCCGACACCGGGGTCTCGCCGTCCACGCCGTAGACCAGCTCCAGCAGGTCGCTGCTCTTGATGAGGATGCGCTCAAACCGCTGGACGGTGTTCAGGCCGATGCCGTTGGCCTTGTAGGTGTCGCCGTACTGCTCCATCAGCTGGGAGGCGTAGCTGTCGGCCTGTGCTTCCTCTTCTGCGGTCAGCTGGCCGCCCAGCTCCTCAAAGCGGGTCTCGATGGCGGCGTAGGTCTCAAGGTTCTCCATGGTTTTCTGGCTCACATAGTCGCTGACGGTGGCGGTCTCGCCGCTGTCGGCATCCACGGTGATGGTCTGCTTCAGAAAGGCCTTCACATCGGTGGCATCCTGCTCCGAGGTGGCCAGATCAGCGGCCTTCTGGTAAGCGTCGTACTGGGCCAGCAGATACAGGCCCGAGGTGATGTCCACCGTGCCGATGGTGCCCACCGAATCCGGGGTGGAGCCGCAGGCGGCAAGGGAAAATACCATTGCCACGGCGGCAAGAAGTGCGATCAGTTTCTTTTTCATTGTTATGCTCCTGTCGTTCGGATCGCCCGCCCTCTCCGTCAGCGCAAGCGCGCTGCCACCTCTCCCAAGGGGAGAGGCTTTGGCAATTCCCCGCAAGGTCTTGGGGAGCCGCCAGAGGCTCCCCCTTTGGGGGAGCTGGCAAAGCCTATTGGCTTTGACTGAGAGGGTGAGGCCGTTAATCTTTCAAAATATCCTGCATCGCCCGGAGGATGCTCTGCAGCAGCTCCAGCGGCTTTTCCTCTTTTTGCAGGGTGACGGAGAGGTAGGGCTTTGCGCCGGCCCCGGTGACAACGCGGCCGTTGAAGGCCACCAGCAGGCCCTGGATCATCCGGAGGTCCAGCTGCTCTACCTGCAGCACCAGGGTGTCCTTCTTCTGGGTCACCTCGTACACGCCCACGGCGGTGGCCTGCACCCGTGCCAGCGAGACATTGACCAGATCGCTGACCGAGGGCGGCGGGTCGCCGTAGCGGTCGATGAGCTCGTCCAGCACATCGGCGGCATCCTCTGGGGTCTGGATGGCCGCGATCCGCTTGTAGGCTTCAATGCGGCCCGGCCCGTCGGCAATGTACGTTTCGGGGATGTAGGCATCCACCCGCAGGTCGATCAGGCACTCGCTCTTGTCGCGCTGCACCGGCTCGCCCTTGGCCCGGGCGATGGCCTGCCCCAGCATCTTCACATAGAGGTCGTAGCCCACGGCCTCCATGTGGCCGTGCTGGCTGTGGCCCAGCAGACTGCCTGCGCCGCGGATCTGGAGATCGCGCATGGCGATGCGGAAGCCGGAGCCGAAGGCCGTGAACTCCCGGATGGCGGAAAGCCGCTTCTGGGCGATGTCGGTCAGGGTCTTGTCCCGCCGGAAGGTGAAGTAGGCGTAGGCTTTACGGCCGGAGCGGCCCACCCGGCCCCGGATCTGGTACAGCTGGGCAAGGCCCATCCGGTCGGCATCCTCAATGATAAGGGTGTTGCAGTTGCGCACATCGATGCCCGTTTCGATCAGGGTGGTGCAGACCAGAATGTCGATCTCGCCGTTGAGCAGATGCTGCCAGACCGGGTTCAGCTCCTCCTCGGTCATCTTGCCGTGGGCAATGCCCACCCGGGCACCGGGCACCAGCTGGCTGACATGGGCGGCGGTGGACTCGATGTTGTCCACCCGGTTGTGCAGGTAGTACACCTGACCGCCCCGGGCCAGCTCCTTTTTCATGGCTTCGGCAAGGATGACATCGTTGTACTCCAGCACAAAGGTCTCCACGGGCTGGCGCTCAATGGGCGGCTGCTCGATGGTGGACAGGTCGCGGATGCCGCTCATGGCCATGTTCAGGGTGCGGGGGATGGGCGTGGCCGAGAGGGTCAGCATATCCACGCCGATGAAGTTTTCCTTCAGCTTCTCCTTGTGCTTCACGCCGAACCGCTGCTCCTCATCGATGATGACAAGGCCCAGGTCGTGGAAACGCACATCCTTGGAGAGCAGGCGGTGGGTGCCCACCACGATGTCCACGCTGCCGGACTGCAGGCCCCGCAGGGTCTCCTTTTGCTGTTTTGCGGTGCGGAAGCGGGAGAGCATCCCCACCTTGACCGGGAAAGCCTCCATCCGGGAGAGCAGGGTGTTGTAGTGCTGCCAGGCCAGCAGGGTGGTGGGGGCCAGAAGGGCGCACTGCTTGCCGCCCATCACGCACTTGAAGGCCGCGCGCAGGGCAACCTCGGTCTTGCCCACGCCCACGTCGCCGCAGAGCAGGCGGTCCATCGGGTAGGGCTTTTCCATGTCCTGCTTGATCTCGGCGGTGGCGTGGAGCTGGTCGTCGGTCTCATCGTACTCAAAGCGGGTCTCAAAATCGTTCTGCCAGTCGCCGTCGGGCGGGAAAGCGTATCCCTGGGCCTGCCTGCGCCGGGCGTACAGCTCAATGAGCTCCTGTGCCATCTCCTCGGTGGCCTTTTTCACCTTGGCGCGGGTGCGCTGCCATTCGGTGCCGCCCAGCTTGGCCAGCTTCACCTTTTCCTCGTCGCCGGGGGCGGTGTAGCGGCTGAGCAGGTCCAGCTGGGTGACCGGCACATAGAGCACGTCGGAGCCGGAATACTGGATCTTCAGGTAGTCCTTGATGGCACCCTGCACTTCCAGCCGCTGGATGCCCGCGTACATGCCAATGCCGTGGCTTTGGTGCACCACATAGTCCCCGGGCTTGATGTCCGAAAGGCTGGACAGGGCGTTTTTGTTCTTTTTGCGCTTTTTGTTCTCGGCGGCGGCTTCTTCATCCAGCCCGTGCCGCCGGGAGGAGATGACCGCCGCGTGGGCAAAGGGGAAGGTGCAGCCTGCGGTCAGGTGGCCGGGCAGCACCTGCACGATGCCTTTGGCCGGGCGCACGTCCCGGCTCATGCTCACGGAGTAGCCCTTGTCCGTCAGGTCCCGGGTCAGGGCGGCGGCACCCTTGGGGGTACCGGAGAAGAGGGTGACGGCATAGCCCTGGGCGATCAGCGGGTCAAGATCCTCCCGCAGAGAGGTCAGGTCGCCGCCCCAGTTGGGGGCCGCAAAGGCCTCCACGTTGATGAGGTCCTTCAGCTTGAACTCGTTCATCCCCCGCAGGAAGTTCTCACACAGCAGGGTGCGCTGTTTCTGGGCCGCAATGGCAAGGTCGTCCATGGTCTGGTAGAGCACGTCCAGCCCCGGGCAGAGCACGCCCTCCTCCAGCAGGCCGGTCAGCTCCTCGCCCCGGCGGTACTCGGTAGCCTTCTGGGCATCCCGGATGCCGCCCACCTCGTCCAGCACAAAGATGGGGCTGTCCAGATGGTCCAGCAGGGTGGCGGGCTGCGGGTAGCGGATGCCGTAATACTTGTCCATGGCTTCGGGCATCAGGCCGGAATCCAGCTGAGCAAGGTCGGCCTCTGTGGCCTTTTCCATGGCGGTGCGTTTTTTGCCCCGCGCCTTTTTGATGGCTCCGCGCAGAGCCTCAGCCGTCTCGGCGGTGTTGCCGAACAGCACTTCGCGGGCGGGGGAGAGGTAGATCTTTTCCAGACTGCCGTCCCGGCGCTGGGTCAGCAGGTCAAAGGAGGCCAGCGAATCGATCTCATCATCCCAGTATTCCACACGGGCGGGCTGGTGCATGTCCGGCGCGTAGATGTCCACGATATCGCCGCGTACACTGAACTGGCCCGGGCCGTCCACCTGACTGCGCCGGACGTACCCGGCGGCAAAGAGCCGCGCCACCAGTGCTTCCCGGTTGTAGACCATGCCGGGCTTGAGGGTGAGGGTGTTCCGCAGGAACTCATCCCGGGGCACCGTGTATTGCAGCAGCGCCTCGGCGGGCACGCAGACGGCGTTCAGCCGCCCGCCCGCCAGCGCGCCCAGCACCGACAGGCGGCGATACTCGTACTCGCGGCCCGCGCCCTCCACCGGCCGCAGCATGAAGTCCCGGGGCGGGAACACCGCCGCGGTCAGGCCCAACGCCTTGAGGTCGTCCGCAAAGTGGGTGGCCTCGGCCTCGCCGGGGGTCACGATGCAGACCAGCCGTCCCAGATCCTTCTGCAAAGCGGCGTACAGCAGGGCACGGCCCGCAGGCGGCAGGCCGAACAGCGCCGCCGGGCCCGGGGTGTGCAGGCTCTCCGCGATCTTCTGATATTCCGGTGTGCTTTTCAGCAGCGCTTCGTACATCGTAGACCTCCTCTCGAAGCAAACACTTTTGGAAAGCTAAACCCCACCGTCATTGCTTCGCAATGCCACCGCCCCTACTAGGGGCGGCCTTGGCAAAACCGTAAAACTTTACGCAATGCCAAGGACCCCCCTATTAGCGGGGGCTGTCGCCGCAGGCGACTGGGGGGTTCTCCCTCACCCATTATACTTGCTCTGTGCCAGCCCCAGCTTACCGTCCATGATAAGCTTGGCCGCTGCCTCCAGGTCGGGGTAGCGGTCGGCCATGGCCTTGGCATCCTCCGGCGGGAACTTGCCCAGCACCCAGTCGGCAAGGTCATAGTCCGGGCGGGGCTTGGCACCCACGCCGATGCGGATGCGGGGGAAGTTTTCCCCGCCCAGCCGGGCAATGATGCTCTTCAGGCCGTTGTGCCCGCCTGCCGAGCCGGAGGGCCGGATGCGCAGCTTGCCGGGGGCCTGGGTGATATCATCGCACAGGACGATGACGTGGTCGGCGGGGATCTTGAAAAAGCCCGCCAGCGGGGCGATGGAATCGCCGGAGAGGTTCATGTAGGTCAGGGGTTTCAGCAGCACCACCTTGTGGCCGTCCGCCTCGCCCTGTCCCCACAGGCCTTGGAACTTGGTTTTGCCCACAGAGATGTTCCACTTGTCGGACAGCGCGTCCAGCGCGGCAAAGCCGGCGTTGTGGCGGGTGCCATCGTATTTTGCTTCGGGGTTGCCAAGCCCTGCAATGAGCCAGATATCGTTTTCATTCATGATAGGATCATACCTTTTCCTGATAATAGTGTGATACAACATCTAAGTATAACATACGCGCGCGCAAAAAGATATACATTATAAGCAAAAAATGCCCCCGTGCCGCAGGGCACAGGGGCAAAAGGGTTTATTACAGGTTCAGCGTGATGGCAGAGGCCTTCCAGCGGCCCTCCTCCTTCACCATGGTGATGGTGCCGGATACCTGCGCGGCGGCGGTGCTGTCCGTAGCGGTCAGCAGGGCGGCGGAAAAATCGTAGCAGTTTTCTGCCCCGGCGCGCTTTTTCAGGGTGAGGTCGCTGGGCACCAGCTTGTCGCCGGACTGCCCTGCCAGCGCGGTGATGCGGGTGGGCAGACGGTTCGCCATGATTTTGTTCAGGCAATCGGCAGTCATGGCATCGCCCAGCTGCGCCTGAAGGAAGGCGTACAGCCCATCGGTGTCCACAGCAGCAAGCCCCGGTTCACTGCCGGAGGGCGCAGCGGCGTCCACGGCCTGCTCCACGGCAGAGGAACAGGAGAGCAGCTGCTGCACCACGAACTCCGCCTGCTTTTTGGCGGGGTCGCTGCGCAGGCGGGTCAGGGCGAACACGGCGGCAACAGCCGCGAAGAAAAGGACAAGGCACAGTGCCTGCTTGCGAAAACTTTCAGACTTCATACGTAGCTCCCTTCCGGCAGAGCGTTACTTGCTCTGCTCGTTTTCCAGCTTCTGCTTTTTGGCGATGTAGGCCTCCATCTTGGGGGCGGCCCAGCCCTCAAGGTTGGTCTGGCGTTCCCGGGCGATGCCCAGCGCCTGGGCGGGCACATCCTTGGTGATGGTGCTGCCTGCGGCGGTGTAAGCGCCGTCGCCTACCTTGACCGGAGCCACAAGGTTGGTGTTGCAGCCGATGAAGCAGTAATCGCCGATCTGGGTGCGGAACTTATCCTTGCCGTCGTAGTTGCAGGTGACGGTGCCGCAGCCGAAATTGCAGTACTTGCCCACATCGCTGTCGCCGATGTAGGTCAGGTGGCTCACGGTGTTGCCGCGGGCAAAGTTGGAGTTCTTGGTCTCCACATAGGCACCCAGATGCACGCCGTAGTCGGTGACAGTGTTCACCCGCACATGGGTGAAGGGGCCGATGTTGTTGTGGGGGCCCAGATGGCTGCCGTAGACCTGGCTGGCGTTGACGGTGGTGCCCTCGTCCACGGTGCTGTCCTCGATCAGGCTGTTGGGGCCGATGACGCATCCTGCGCCGATGACCGTCTTGCCGCGCAGGATGGTGCCCGCCAGAATGGTGGCTCCCGGGGCGATGACAACGCCTTCGTCGATCTGGACGGTACGGCTCTCAATGTTCACGCCGTTGGCGATGTGAAAAAGCAGGATGTTCTCGCGCCGACTTTCGGCAGCGTCCAGTTTGGCGCGTGCTGCGGCCAGAGCTTCGTTGGAAATGGTTTCCATAAATAGTGTCCCTCCTTGGGAAGGTGTGGTATTTTGTTGTATCCATGAGGGAGAAATTCCGGCCCGTTCCGCAGGTGGAATTCCACCGGAAATTTTAATGGATAACAGCATGTATCCAAGACACGGAAAAATGGCTCTGCAAAACAAAAAACCTCTCGAACTTTCTCCCATTTTATAATAGCGGAAAATTGAGTAAATTTCAAGGGAATTGCACAAAATTTATCAAACAAATTCGGTGTTTTGCCCGGTGGCAATGTGGGAATTTTCTGGTATAATAGTTTAGCATTCACAAGACAATGTTCATCAGCTTTGAGAAAAAAGTGCGATGAGACCGCCGGGCGTGGCACCGGGGGTCACCAAATGGGAGGTAAACACGCATGAGCAAAAAGTATCTGTACTACTTCAGCGAGGGCAACGATGCCTTCGGCGGCGACAAGGTCACCATGAAGAATACTCTGGGCGGCAAGGGTGCCGGTCTGGCAGAGATGACTGCTGCCGGTATGCCGGTTCCCCAGGGCTTCACCATCACCACGGATGCCTGCACCCAGTACTATGCAGACGGCCGTCAGATCAATGACGCCATCACTGCTGACATCTTTGAGCATCTCAAGGGTCTGGAAGAGATCACCGGCAAGAAGTTTGGCGACAACACCAACCCCCTGCTGGTCTCTGTCCGTTCCGGTGCCCGTCAGTCCATGCCCGGCATGATGGATACCATCCTGAACCTGGGCCTGAACGATGAGGCTGTGGAAGGTCTGGCAAAGAAGACCGGCAACGCCCGCTTCGCATACGACTGCTACCGCCGCTTCGTGCAGATGTTTGCAGACGTTGTTATGATGGTCCCGAAGAGCCTGTTTGAGGTCGAGATCGACAAGATGAAGGAAGCCAAGGGCGTTAAGAACGACGTGGACCTGACGGCTGATGACCTGAAGGAACTGGTCGGCGTCTTCAAGAAGATCTACGAGGAGAACGAGGGTAAGCCGTTCCCCCAGGATCCCCGCGATCAGCTGATCGAGGCAGTCAAGGCCGTGTTCCGCAGCTGGGACAACCCCCGTGCAAACGTTTACCGTAAGATGAACGAGATCCCCTACGAGTGGGGTACCGCTGTCAATGTGCAGCAGATGGCATTCGGCAACTCCGGCGACCGTTCCGGCACCGGCGTTGCATTCACCCGTGACCCCGCCACCGGCGCAAAGAAGCTGATGGGCGAGTACCTGATCAATGCACAGGGCGAAGACGTCGTCGCAGGCGTGCGCACTCCTTCTCCCATCAGCCACCTGAAGGATCAGATGCCTGAGGTGTACGATCAGTTCGTTGAGATCGCAACCCGTCTGGAGAACTACTTCCGCGATATGCAGGATATGGAGTTCACCATTGAGGACGGCCACCTGTATATGCTGCAGACCCGTAACGGCAAGCGTACCGCACAGGCTGCTCTGCAGATCGCATGTGACCTGGTGGACGAGGGCATGATCACCGAGCAGGAGGCTGTTCTGCGCGTGGAGCCCAAGCAGCTGGATACCCTGCTGCATCCCCAGTTCGACGCCGCTGCCCTGAAGGCTGCCGAAGTCGTCGGCAAGGGCCTGGCAGCTTCTCCCGGTTCCGCCTGCGGCCAGATCGTCTTTACTGCTGAGGAAGCAGAGGAGATGGTCAAGTCCGGCAAGATGAAGAAGGTCGTTCTGGTCCGTCTGGAGACTTCTCCCGAGGACATCGTGGGCATGCAGGTGTCTCAGGGCATCCTGACCGTCCGCGGCGGCATGACCAGCCACGCAGCCGTTGTTGCCCGTGGTATGGGCACTTGCTGTGTCTCCGGCTGCGGCAATGATAACGAGGTCAAGATCGACGAGGAAGCAAAGACCTTCGAGATCAACGGCCACAAGTTCGTTGAGGGCGACTGGATCTCCATCGATGGCTCCACCGGCAACATCTACGGCGAGCAGGTCGCAACCGTGGCCGCTACCGGCAACAAGAACTTCAACCGCTTCATGGGCTGGGCTGATGCTGCCCGCCAGCTGCTGGTTATGACCAACGCCGATAACCCCCGCGATGCACAGCAGGCCGTTGACCTGGGTGCTGAGGGCATCGGCCTGTGCCGTACCGAGCACATGTTCTTCGCTGAGGACCGCATCAAGGCTGTCCGTGAGATGATCTGCGCCCGTACCGTGGAAGAGCGCGAAGCTGCTCTGGCCAAGGTCGAGCCGTTCCAGCAGGGTGACTTCGAGGCCATGTACCGCATCATGGGTGAGCGCCCGATGACCATCCGCTACCTGGATCCGCCTCTGCACGAGTTCCTGCCCACCAAGGACGAGGACATCAAGGAGCTGGCTGCCGATATGGGCATGACCTTCGATGACCTGAAGAATGTCGTGGCTTCTCTGCACGAGTTCAACCCCATGATGGGTCACCGTGGTTGCCGTCTGGCTGTCACCTACCCGGAGATCGCAGCTATGCAGACCCGCGCTGTCATCAAGGCTGCCCTGAACGTCTCCGCTGAGACCGGCTGCATGATCACCCCGCACATCATGATCCCGCTGGTCGGCGAGGTCAAGGAGCTGAAGTTCGTCAAGGACGTTGTCGTCAAGGTCGCTGATGAGCTGATCGCTGCTGCTGGCGTTGACATGAAGTATCAGGTCGGTACCATGATCGAGATCCCCCGTGCAGCCCTGACTGCCGGCGAGATCGCCAAGGAGGCTGAGTTCTTCAGCTTCGGCACCAACGACCTGACCCAGATGACCTTCGGCTTCAGCCGTGATGACGCTGCCAAGTTCCTGGGCGCTTACTACGAGAACAAGATCTACGAGAGCGATCCGTTCCAGCACCTGGATCAGATCGGCGTGGGCAAGCTGGTCAAGATGGCCGCACACGATGGCCGCGAGACCCGTCCCGATCTGGGCCTGGGCATCTGCGGTGAGCACGGCGGCGATCCCACGAGCGTTGAGTTCTGCCACAATGTTGGTCTGGACTACGTCAGCTGCTCTCCCTTCCGTGTGCCCATTGCCCGCCTCGCCGCTGCTCAGGCTGCAATCAAGAACCCCCGCAAGTAATGGCGTGAGGGCTTGAGAAAGCACCAATAAAGTATATGACCGCCCCGGTTTCTGTGATAGGAAACCGGGGCGTTTTTTTGCGCTCACGGAGAGGCAGATGAAAAACACAGTATGAATATATACCATAAAAAAATGAATATATGCTAAAATTTCGGGAAAATACTTGCATTTTCATTAAAATGGGTGTATTATAACACCCGCCGACGAAATGCCGACAATCAACAAGAGAGGGATCGATACTATTATGTCTTTGAAGAAGAAAATTGCTGCGGCTTTCATCGCCTGTGCGATGACGCTTGCCGTGGTTCCTTCCGCCTTCGCCTGCACGGCACTCTATGTCGGCAGCGACCTCACCGAGGATGGCACCACCATGTTTGGCCGGATCGAGGATCTGGGCACCAACGATTACAACAAGCTGTTCAACATCAGCCCCGCCGGGAAGCACACCGCGGGCGAGGTGTACGAGGGCTGCTACGGCTTTACCTACACCTTCACCCACGACAGCTACCGCTACACCGCCCGCCGGGACGACAACGGTCTGGGTGTCTGCCCGGACTGCGACAGCACCCACGAGCACACCCCCTATGAGGAGGCTGGCACCAACGAGAAGGGCGTCATGGTCTCTGCCACCGAGTCTCTCTACGGCACCGACGCCGTGCTGAGCGTAGACCCCTATGTGGACAACGGCATTGAGGAAGCCGAGATCACCACGGTGCTGCTGAGCGAAGCTTCCACGGCCCGCGAGGGTGTTGCCCTGCTGACCTCCATCTACGACAACGCCGGTGCAGCCGGCGGCTCCGGCGTGTTCATTGCCGACCAGAATGAGACCTGGTTCGTGGAGAACCTGACGGGCCACACCTACCTTGCCCTGAAGCTCTCCTCCAGCGTGGTCTTCATGCAGCCCAACATCGCCGCTATGGGCAAGATCGATCTGGATGACACCGACCATGTGGTGGCCTCTGCCAACCTGATCTCCGTGGCCCAGAAGGCCGGTACCTTTGTGGGCGACGCCGCTGCCAATGTCATCGATCTGGATGCCTCCTACAACGGCGACATCGCATCGGACCGCATGGCAGCCGGCCTGAACTACCTGTACGGCACCGACACCTTTACGAAGGACAACTACAGCGAGACCGACTTTGCCATCAGCAACGTCGGCGAGAACGGTGCCATCGTCCCGGTCTACTCCAACATCCAGCTGACCAAGAAGTTCTCGGTGGAGGATTCCATCCACTTCTTTCAGACCGAGCCCATCGGCAAGACGGGCAATGTGGAGACTCATCTGTTCCAGGTGAGCGCCACCGGCGATCTGAACACCGCCATTACCGAGTGGACCGCTTTTGACGACGACGTGTACAACGCCTTTGTTCCCTACTATCCGATGCTGACCACCGACACCGCAGATGTCTACAAGGTCTCGGTCCATAAGGTCACCCGTTCCGACGAGCAGCCCACCGAGGGCGTCTGGTATCAGGATGCCAAGGGCCGCTACTACACCTACCCGGACGACTGGACCGACTCCTTCTACGGCGTGCGTGACGCCCTCTCCAACCTGCTGACCTACGGCAGCAATGGCAATCAGGTCACCGCAAAGGATCAGGCTGCAGCCAAGGCCAGCTACGCCGCGCTCCAGCAGGAGATCATGGCCGACTACGCCGATATGAAGGCCGCCGTTGCCGCTGCCGACACGCTGGAGGCCAAGCAGGCTGCCGCCACCAACGCTAGCAATGCCATGAGCCAGAAGGTGTACAACACCACCCTGAAGATGTATAACAAGCTCCAGGCCAAGACGGCCGCCCGGGCATGGGTCAGCTCCCTGCTGCACTGAGGCTTTGCAGCGCCTGAGGCGTTTCCCATAAAACCGCAGCGCCCCCGGTTTCCATGACAGGAAGCCGGGGGCGTTTTGTGTCATTTGCTGAATCTGAAGGATTCGCTTGTAAAGTTGGGAAAAAAGGTGTAATATTGGTGTACAGAGATTTAGAACAATGCATGATATGTAATGTCTCTGTGATCTGCATCAGCGGATGTGCTCCGAATGCTTGATAGGGAGCAACACTTTCCCCGCCTTGCGGGGGTAACGGCCGGAAAACGGCAAACATAAAAAAACTGAAAAAACCATGAAAAAAGCAGCAAACATCCGCTTTATAGGACCTTTTGCGTGCTATTCTATCCTCAGAGAAACCCCGATGATGCGGAAAATGCGATTTTCCTGACTGCAGTGGAGGTGGAACAGGATGAAACAACGAGGTATTCCCTACGAAGTGCGGCTGTTTGCAGGCAAAACAGACCCGGTGAACAGCGGTTTCTGGCTGCCGCTCTGGATGCACCTGAGGGATACGGCGGGTATTATGGTGTATCTGGTGCAGAAGTGGCTGCCGGAAAGCGTCCGTCAGCATATCGAGCTGGACGAGGATCTGCTGACACAGACCGCCTGCTTTCTGGGGTGGGCCCATGATCTTGGAAAGGCTTCCACAAATTTCCAGGGTCCTATCATGGCACAACTACCGGAGCCCAGACAGCGCCTGGAAAAATACACAACGCTCCGGTACCGGGCGCAAAACCGAGGTCACTCGCTTCATGCGCTGGCGAGCGAGGCCATTTTGCGGTGGCTGAAATGCCCCGACGGGCTTGCATCGGTAGCAGGCGCACACCACGGCAAGCCACAAACCGGGAAGAATGTGCTTGACCAGCTGGGGGATAAGAACGAAAGAGGTAGCTGGGAATCCAACTATTGGCCCGAGGGGGAGCAGAAATTCTGGGAGAGCTGCTGGCGGGAACTGTTTGACTACGCCTTGCAGGAAAGCGGCTTTTCCAGCGTGGACGAGCTGCCGCAGCTGACCATCCCGGCTGAGATCCTGCTGACCGGCCTACTCATCATGGCGGACTGGGTCGCCAGCAATACCCGGTATTTTCCGCTCATTCCGGTGGAAGAGGTGGGCAGCGATACCCTGTATCCTGCCCGTGTCGATCGGGCGTGGGAAGCGCTGGACCTGACCTCTCCGTGGAAGGTGCAGTCGGATGTGACGGAACCGGGGGCGTTTGCGGAACGCTTCGGATTTCCGCCCAACGAAGTCCAGCGGGCCATGCTGGAAGCTGTCAGCCAGGCCCAGGAACCGGGGGTGTTCATTCTGGAAGCACAGATGGGCGTGGGCAAGACGGAGGCCGCGCTGGGCGCGGCAGAGATTTTAGCCAAGCACGGCGGCGAGGGCGGCATCTTCTTTGGTCTGCCCACCCAGGCCACCGCCAACGGCATCTTTGGGCGGCTGCTGGCATGGGCCGAAAAGCAGCCGGATGGGTTGGAGCACTCCATCAAGCTGGCCCACGGTATGGCCGAACTGAACGAGGCCTACCTCCGATTGCAGCAGGACACGGTGCGGGTGGAGGAAGATCTGGAAGCGGACCCCGATGCTGACCCGGAGAGCCGGGTGATGGTGCATCAGTGGTTTCGCGGCAATAAGCAGGGACTGCTGGCTGATTTTGTCATCGGCACGGTGGATCAGCTGCTGATGGCGGCATTACAGCAAAAACATGTGATGCTGCGCCACCTTGGCCTTGCGGGCAAGGTGGTGGTCATTGACGAGTGCCACGCCTACGATGCTTACATGAACTGCTACCTTGACCGGGCGCTGACCTGGCTGAGCCGGTACAAAGTGCCGGTGATCCTGCTTTCAGCTACCCTGCCCGCCAAACGCCGAGTCGAGCTGGTCAGGGCCTACCTGAATGGAAGAACCGCGCCGGATGGCCCGTGGCAGACCTGCCGGGGCTATCCGCTGCTGACCTGGACGGACGGCAAACAGGTGGAGCAGATGACCATCCCGCTGGAAACCGAGCCACGCAGAGTGGAGACATTCCCGCTGACCGAGAAACAGCTGACTGACACTCTGCGCAGTGCCTTGCGGGAGGGCGGCTGTGCGGGCGTGATCGTCAATACCGTGAAAAAGGCGCAGGCCATTGCGGCCCGTCTGCGGGCTGAACTGCCGGAGTTTGAGGTGGTGGTATTCCACGCTCAGTTCCTTATGCCCGACCGTGCCGCCAAAGAAGAGGCGCTGATGAAGCGCATCGGCAAGCACTCCACCCCGGAACAGCGGGATAAGCTCATTGTGGTGGGCACGCAGGTGCTCGAGCAATCCCTTGATATCGATCTGGATTTTCTGGTCACAGAGCTCTGCCCCATGGATCTGCTTTTACAGCGCATCGGACGACTGCACCGTCACGATGGGCGGGCTCGTCCCCGGCCGGTGGCGCAGGCCCGCTGTGCCGTGCTGGACACTGGGACGGAGGACTTCGACGAGGGCAGCAAGGCGGTTTACGGGGAATGGCTGCTCTGGCGCACCCGCAAGTTCCTGCCCACCGCCATCACCCTGCCCCATGATATCGCCCCGCTGGTGCAGGATGTCTATGGCTGGGAGCCCGACCCGCTGCCCGCCAGCCCGCAGAGCACTGCGGCCCGGGCGGAGTACGAAAAGGCCCAACAAATCAAAATAGGCAAGGCGAAGACTTTTACCATTCTGCCGCCAGAAGAGCACAGAAAGCGCCCTTCCCTGAATACGCTGGATAATTGGATGGATGATGTGGGAGCGGTCAGTGACAACGGTGCCCGCGCGGCGGTGCGTGACGGCGACCCTTCCGTTGACGTACTGGTCCTGATGCGGGATGCGGCGGGAAATGTCCGCTTCCTGCCCGATGAAACGGGGCAGCCCGGTGCCTGCGTGCCCACGGACGAGCCGCCTCAGCCGGAGATGGCGCTTCAAATTGCACGGCAGAAGCTGCGCCTGCCCGGATATTTCAGCAAAAAGTGGTCGATAGATAAGACGATTGAAATATTAGACGTAGAAACCCGAGAACGATTTGGCATGTGGTGGCAGTCGCCGCTGCTGCGGGGTGAACTGGTTTTACTGCTGGATGACCGCCTGACCGCACAGCTTGCCGGGCAGGTGCTGCAATACGACCGTGAAAACGGTCTGACCTACCGGAAGGAGGAAGAGAATGAAGCAAATTGAGTATAATTTGCTGGAGGAACGCTGGGTGCGGGTGCGCGGGCAGGACTACACCGTGCAGGAAGTTTCTCTGCCGGATGCCCTGCTGCACGCCCACGAATACCGCGACCTGGCCGGAGAACTGCCCACCCAGGATGCCGCCATGCTGCGGTTGCTGCTGGCGGTTCTGCACACGGTGTTTTCCCGGGTGGATGAAAACGGTACTCCAGCCCCCTTTGAGGAAACAGACGATGCCCTGATCCGCTGGGAGGAGTTGTACCGGCAGGGGCATTTTCCGGAAGCGCCCATCCGGGCCTATCTGGAGCAGTGGCGAGACCGCTTCTGGCTTTTCCACCCGGAACGCCCCTTCTGGCAGGTGCCGGAAGCGAAGATCGGCACGGAGTACACCGCTTCCAAGCTGAACGGGGAGCTTTCCGAGAGCAGCAACAAGCTGCGGTTATTCTCGTCCTATGCAGGCGAAGGAAAAGAGGGCTTGACTTATGCCCAGGCAGCGCGGTGGCTGCTGAGTGTGAATGGCTACGATGACACCTCTGCAAAGCCCAAGGGCAAGGATCTGCCCTCGGTGGGCGCTGGCTGGCTGGGAAAGCTGGGGTACATTCAGGCGCAGGGCAGCAACCTGTTCGAGACCCTGATGCTGAACCTCACTCTGCTCAAGGATGGCGTAGAACTGTGGGGGGAGAATCATCCCTGCTGGGAACTGGAACAGCCCCACAGTGCAGAGCGCACAGAGATTGCCCTGCCGGACAATCCTGCGCAGCTGCTGACCCTGCAATCCCGGCGGCTCCTGCTCAACCGGGAAGGGGAGACCGTGACCGGCTTTACCCTGCTGGGCGGCGATTTCTTCCCCCGGGAGAACGCATTTGCAGAACAAATGACCGTCTGGCGTGACCCGGATGCCAAAAAGAGCAAAAAGACCGGGCAGGTCGCCTTTGTGCCCAGCCGTCACGACCCGGCAAAGCAGTTCTGGCGGGAGTTTCCGGCAGTGTTCTGTGAGGAAGGGGAAAGCGTCCGCAGGCCCGGCGTTGTCCGCTGGGTGGAAATGCTTCAAAATGACCCGGACTGCCCGCTGGAACGCAAGCGGCTGATCCGCTTTGCCATCAGCGGCATGAAGTACGGAGATAAGGATTTCTTTGTGAACGATTCCTTCAGCGACAGCCTGACCTTTCAGGCCGCGTTGCTGGGAGAACTGGGACGGCGCTGGACAGTGCCCATCCGGGATGAGATCGGGCGCTGCGAGCAGGCCGCGCAATATGTCGGCCGCCTTGCGTGGGAGCTCTCCCTTGCGGCGGGAGATAAGAACGATACGACTGCGGAATCCGCCCGCACCCAGTTCTACTTTACCATCGACCAGCCGTTCCGGCTTTGGCTGCAGAGCATTGACCCCGAAACGGACAAGCTGGACGAAAAAGCCGATGAATGGCAGGAGAAAGCCCGCAAACTGGCCGCAGAGCTGGGCCGCCAGATGGTAGAGCGGGCCGGGAATGCCGCCTTTGTGGGCCATAGGGTCGAGGTGAAAACAGGCGGTAAAAAGGACGAAAAGAAAACCGTTCTGTATACGGCCCCCAAGGCCTACAATAGCTTCCTGTACGATCTGCGGAAGCTCTACCCGAAGAAAGAAGGAGGAACAGCATGATAACGGATGCGATCCATGATTATGTGGCCGGACAGCTGAGCAGGCTGTGGAGCCTGCCCAAACCCCAGCGGCGTGCCCGGCTGGCAGAGCTGCGCCGGGGCGTTGGGCATCAGCCCGGCGACCTGCCGGCGCTGTGGGGCAGCTTCCTGCAGGAACTGCCCAAAGAGCTCTGGGGCAGGGAAACGGCGGCAGGAGAGTGCCGGGAACCATCGGAAGCCGAGTGGGCGGTCTACCTTGCCCTGACTCTCTACGCCCTGCACCAGCAGGGAGAAGAGAACGTTTCCATGAATGAAAAGGGCTGCACACTGGGCAGGGCGGTGCGCCTGCTGGCCCAGAATTCCGCAGCTGCCGCGCAGGACTGGACCGAGAGCAGCGTCCTGCGCCGGTTCAACGCACTGGCCACAGCGGATTCCATGCCCGAGGTGTCCCACTACCTCCGGGGGATGGTGCAGCTGTTCCGGGGAAATGAACCGAAGCTGAAACTGGATTACCCCCGGCTGGCTGTGGAGCTGTACCGGTTCCAGCTCCCGGATCAGGCAGCCAATGTCCGCCTGCAGTGGGGCCGGGACCTTTACCAGATGAATGCCGACACACCTGAAACCGAAGAAAAGGAGAATTGAAATGGATACCAAGCGTCTGTATGTTGATTTTCATGTGCTGCAAACGGTGCCGCCCAGCTGTGTGAACCGCGACGATACCGGCAGCCCCAAGACGGCTGTCTATGGCGGTGCCACCCGCGCCCGGGTATCCTCTCAGGCGTGGAAGCACGCGATCCGCAAAATGTTTGCCGAAGAAATGGCCGACATGGTCGAGACCGGAAAACGTACCCTGAAAGCAACTGACCTTGTGGCCGGGGAACTGGCCGCACTGGCTCCTGAACTGGACGATGCCAGACTGAAAAAGGATGCAAAAAAGGCACTGGAAAATGCAGGCATCAAGCTGAAAGACGACAACAACGCCGCCCTGCTCTTTTTGAGCACGGCCCAGGCCCGGGCGCTGGCCCGGCTGGCCGCCGAGGACTGCGAGGAGAAAGATGACTACAAAAAGGCCCTGAAGGAGAACCCTTCGGTGGATATGGCTCTGTTTGGCCGGATGGTCGCCAGCGATCCCTCCCTGAATTACGATGCCGCCGCTCAGGTGGCCCACAGCGTCTCCACCCATGCCGTGCAGAACGAGTTTGATTACTTCACCGCCGTGGATGACTGTGCCCCGGAGGATTCGGCAGGCGCGGGCCATCTGGGCACGGTGGAGTACAACTCTTCCACCCTGTATCGCTATGCCACCGTCAACATGGTGGAGCTGGTGCACCTGCTGGGGGCTGAAAAGGCAGCCCAGGCTGTCCGGGTGTTCGGCGAAGCCTTCATCCGCTCCATGCCCACCGGAAAGCAGAACAGCTTTGCCAACCGCACCCTGCCGGATGCTGTCTATGTCACCCTGCGGGAAGATCAGCCTGTGAACCTCTGCGGTGCCTTTGAAAAGCCGGTGCGCAAGAGCCCCGAGGGCTATGCGGAACCCTCCAAGACGGCGCTGAAACAGTATGCGCAGCAGGTGTATGCCTGCTATGCGGATGCTCCGGCCCAGAGCTTTGCTGTGGGCATCGGGCTGGACGAGCTGGCCCCGGCCATGCCCCTGAACCAGATGCTCACCGCGCTGGAACGTGCCGTAAAGGAGAAGCTGCCCGGAAATGAGGTGTGACCATGGCAACGCTGTTGCTTCGGCTGGCCGCGCCCCTGCAATCGTGGGGTGCGGATTCCAAATTTGAGACCCGCAAAACGAACCGGGAACCCACAAAAAGCGGTGTCATTGGCCTGTTGGCAGCGGCTCTGGGCCTGCGCCGGGATGATGCCGCAGGCCTTGCCCGGCTGAACGGCCTGCACTTTGCCGTCCGTGCTGACCGGGAGGGCAGCCTGCTGGTGGATTTCCACACAGCCAACCGGGAAGAGGATCGGAAAAAAGGCAAGGCTCCCTATGTGACCTACCGCCATTACCTGCAGGATGCGGTCTTTCTGGTGGGGCTGGAAAGCGAGGACACCGCCCTGTTACAGGAGCTGGAAACTGCCCTGAAACATCCGGTCTACCCGCTGTATCTGGGGCGGCGTTCCTGCCCGCCCACCCTGCCGCTCTGCCTTGGCATCCGGGCCGGGAAACTGCTGGATACCCTGCGGGCCGAACCGCTGCTGGTGAAACAGAGGAATGGGGCCCCCTTGCGCATCGTGGCAGACACGGACCCGGCGGATGCTGCTGCCGTGCCCCGGCGTGATCTGGCGGTGTCGTTCAGTCCCATCCACCGGCAGTACGGCTTCCGCCCGGTGCGGGAGTGGAACACAAACCCGCCGGAAATGCCCGGCGCGACCGAACATGACGCAATGGCAGAATTGAGGTGAGGAATCATGTATCTATCCCGCGCAGAACTTGACCCGACCCGCCGTGAGACCATGGTGGCGCTGATCTCGCCCCAGAAATTTCATGGTGCGGTGGAAAACGCTTTTGCCGGTGCGCGCCGCCGCAGGCTGTGGCGGCTGGATCAGCTGGGAGAAAAACTGTACCTGCTCCTGCTCAGTGAGGAACGGCCGGACCTGACCGCCCTGTGTGCGCAGTTCGGCACCGGTGCGCCCCCGGAGACCCGGCCCTATGACCCGCTGCTGGAACGGGTGACAGCGGGCAGCTGCTGGCAGTTCCGCCTGACTGCCAACCCCACCCGCAGCAAAAAAGACTCTGCTGACCATACGGCCCGGGGAACCCTGAAACCCTGCTATCTCGAGGTGGAGCAGGAGGAATGGCTGTGGGCGCAGGCCGCAAAGCACGGCTTTGCCGTCTCAGAGGGGTCGTTCGCAGTGACCCGGAAGCAGACCTATCACTTCAAGAAAAACGGCACCCGGCCTGTTACCCTGCTGGCTGTGACCTACGAGGGCATTCTGCAGGTGACGGACCCGGAGGCCTTCAAGGCCCTGCTGTGCGAGGGCGTTGGCCGGGGCAAGGCCTATGGCCTTGGCCTGATGACCATCATCCACAGGGGAGGAGACCATGGCTGAGATGCCGGGCTTTTCCCCGCCCATGCGGGGGTGATCCCTCCCAAGCCTGCCCTTTCAGACCCTGTGTGCCCTTTTCCCCGCCCACGCGGGGGTGATCCCATTGAGGCCCCCGGCACACCGATGGCCGGGATGCTTTTCCCCGCCCACGCGGGGGTGATCCCGCCGACCACATCAAAGAAGCGGGGGCCCCGTGCTTTTCCCCGCCCACGCGGGGGTGATCCAACCCAGAGCCGCCCGGCCTGCCGCTCCATCTGCTTTTCCCCGCCCACGCGGGGGTGATCCCTACTACTACTGCTGTCTGATGGCATCCATGGCCTTTTCCCCGCCCATGCGGGGGTGATCCTAAGGTTCTGGACGATGGCGCAAATGAAGCGAGCTTTTCCCCGCCTACGCGGGGGTTCCACATTGACAACCCTGCGCAAAAAGCAGATAATAGGTTTATCTTGAATGCAGAGCGAGGGAAAGTATATGCTGTATTTTGAAAACGATTACTGCGAGGGTGCGCATCCGGCGATCTTACAGAAGCTGGTGGAGACCAACTTTGAAAAGGTCTCCGGCTACGGCACCGATCCCTATTGCGCCAGTGCGCGGGAGAAGATCCGCGCGGCGTGCGGCGCACCGGATGCCGATGTCTGGTTCATTTCGGGCGGCACCCAGAGCAACGCCATCGTCATTGCATCGATGCTGCGCCGCTGGGAGGGTGTGCTGGCCGCATCCACCGGCCATGTGGCCGCTCACGAGGCCGGTGCCATCGAGTTCACGGGCCACAAGGTCATCGGCCTGCCGCACACCAACGGCAAGCTGGATGCCGGGACTGTTGAGGACTGGTGCAGGACCTTCTATGCCGATGGCAATATGGACCACCTCGTGTTCCCGGGCATGGTGTACATCTCCCACCCGTCGGAGTACGGCACCCTGTACACCAAGGCAGAGCTGGAAGCGCTGTCCGCTGTCTGCCATAAGTACAACATGCCGCTGTTCATGGACGGTGCCCGTCTGGGCTATGGCCTGGCCGCCGAGGGCACCGATGTGACGCTGGCCGATGTGGCCCGCCTGACCGATGTGTTCTACATCGGCGGCACCAAAGTGGGTGCGCTCTGCGGCGAGGCAGTTGTGTTCCCCCACGGCGCACCGGCTCACTTTATGACCATGGTCAAGCAGCAGGGCGCTCTGCTGGCAAAGGGCCGTCTGCTGGGCATCCAGTTCGATATGCTGTTCACCGATGACCTGTACCAGACCATCAGCAAAAATGCCATTGAGACCGCCGCCGTGCTCAAAAAGGGACTGGCCGAAAAGGGCTATTCGTTCTTCATGGATTCGCCCACGAATCAGGTGTTCATCGTGTTGTCCAACGAGCAGCTGGCCGCGCTGGAAGGCAAGGCCAAGTTCGGCTTCTGGGAGAAGTACGATGATACCCACACCGTTGTCCGCATTGCCACCAGCTGGGCCACCCGGATGGAAGAGGTGGAGCAGCTGCTGGAGCTGATGTAAGGGCACACCTGCCAAATGGCGGTGTGTCTCTTTGTGCAGGATGCAGATTGTATTTCCTGCGCGGATATGCTATTCTTAACTGGATAAAGACTGCACTTTGTGTACCGTGGAAGGATGGTTTGTATTATGGGCTTTTTTGACAAGCTTTTTGGCGGCAAGGCCGCATCCGAGACGAAATTTTCCGGCCAGAAGATGACGGTCATGCTTCCCATTGACGGTAAGGTGATCCCGCTGGAGCAGCTGCCCGACGAGACCTTTGCCTCCGCGATCCTGGGCCCCGGCTGCGGCGTGGAGCCCACCGGCGACACCGTTTATGCTCCCTTTGACGGCACCGTTACGCAAGTGCCCGAAAGCCTGCACGCCGTTGGTATGATGAGCGATGACGGCATTGAGCTGCTGATCCATGTCGGCATGGACACGGTGGAGATGAAGGGACAGGGCTTTACCTCCCTGACCAAAGAAGGGGCCAAGGTCAAGGCCGGCACCCCGCTGCTGAAGGTGGATCTGGAAGCCATCCGTGCCGCAGGCCACCCCACTGCAACGGCTCTCATCGTGACCAACAGTGATGACCTGCCGGAGATCAGTGTTGTTGCAAACGGCGATGCTGCCGCTGGCACGCCGGTGTTCAAGTTCAAGAAATAAGTAAGCAGATCCCCCGGAGGCAGAGTGCTTTCGGGGGATTTTTGCGGAGAAAAGTCGTACTTATTTGCAAAAAAGCAGTATTTTGCGTGATTTTCTCTTGCATTGCAGGGGGAGTTGTGCTAGAGTAGGCAAAGTGTGAGCCAAAAACCGGTACTGTGAGAGGAAAAGGATATGGAAACAAAAAAGAAGCACGAATTATCCCTTGCAAAACGCATGGCGATCTCTCTGGTCTGCGGCCTGGTGGCCGGTCTGGCCTTTATGTTCCTGCGGGAGCATCTGAACGCCAGCGGTCAGGCACAGACCTGGACCACCATCAACAACCTGCTGTTTCAGGATATCACCGCCGAGGGCGCTGAGCGTGCCTTTGGCATCTTCTACATCATCGGCCAGCTCTTCATCAAGGCGCTGCAGCTGGTGATCATCCCCATGGTCTTTACCTCCATTTCGCTGGCCATCGGCAGCATTGCAGACATCCGCACCATGGGCCGCATTTCCGCAAAGACCCTGTTCTGGTTCCTGCTGTGCTCCTTCCTGGCGCTGCTGCTGGCAGGCTGTGTGGGCTACGGCACCTACTCCATGGGCCTGTTCAACACCCACATCGAGGGTCTGGCAGAAGCCAGCGGTTCCACCGGTTCCAACCCCCTGAACGTGGTGCTGAACATCATCCCCTCCAACATCATCACTGCCTTTGGCAGCAATGGCGCTGTGCTTTCCAGCGTGTTCCTGGCAGTGGCCATCGGCCTGAGCATGAACACCCTGGGCGAGAGCCGCACCGCGACCCTGCGCCGCCTGCTGGGCGAGGTCAACGATGTGGTGGTCGTGTTCCTGAACTTCATCATCAGCAACTTTGCCCCCTTTGCAGTCTTTGTGCTGCTGACCCGAACCTTCGCCATCTACGGCATCGATTACCTCAAGCCCGCGCTGGTCTATGTGGTGATCACGGTGGTCCTGCTGCTGGCCTTCCTGATCATTGCCTACCCGCTGGTTATTGCACTGGGTGCCAAGCTGAACCCTTTCACCTTCATCCGCAAGATCGCCAACGTGGCAGTGTTCGGCTTCTCCACCTCCTCCAGCGCCGCCACCCTGCCCCTGAACATCAAGGTGTGCGAGGAAGAATTCGGCGTGGATGAGAGCATCGCTTCCTTCGTCCTGCCGCTGGGCATGACCATCAACATGGACGGCACCGCCATCATGCAGGTCATTGCCACCGTGTTCATTGCAGGCTGTGCCGGTTACACCGTCACCCCCGGCCAGCTGGTCGTGGTCGCCCTGCTGGCCCTGCTGGCATCTGTGGGCACCCCCGCCGCTCCCGGCGCTGGGGCTGTCATCCTGTTCACCATCCTGTCCGGCATGGGTTTCGTCAACGACGGCGCTCTGCTGGCCTACTCCCTGATCCTGGCCATCAACCGCCCCATCGAGATGCTGGTCACCTCCCTGAACGTGGTGGGTGATGCAGTTGCCAGCATCTGCGTTGCCAAGAGCGAGGGCCTGCTGAACGAGAAGACCTTCAATAAGTAACAATACGCCGTAACAGGCGCAGCAAAAACTCCCATGCACAGCATCTTCCGATGTGAGCATGGGAGTTTTTTGTGTGGTAGTATTTGTGGGAAGAGTGTGGTATACTCGGCTTGGTTCAACAACTCGGAAGTTGTGAGGGCAAATAAAGCGGATACCACGATACAAGATACCATGGAGGAATATGAGAATGTCGAAAGATGAGTATTTGATAACCGATGCGCCCCTCAAAGCGTTGACGGTTTTTGCAATGCCGATGATTCTTGGGAGTTTTTTTCAGCAAATATACAATATGGCCGACTCCATTATTGTCGGCCAGTTTGTTGGTTCTTCTGCACTTGCAGCTGTCGGTGCCTGTGCAGCATTGACCAATGTGTTCATTTGTGTGGCACTGGGAGCCGGCGTAGGTGCCGGTGTGCTGGTGAGCCGCTATTTCGGTGCCAAAGAATATGGCAAAATGAAAACCATTGTGTCAACGTCCTTGCTCAGCTTTTTGATTCTGAGCATTGTCCTTGGCGTTTTTGGCTTATGCTTTTCCCTCCCGATGATGCGGGGCTTGCAAACCCCTCCCGACATTCTGGATGAGGCGGTGCTGTATCTGCGGGTCTATTTTGCGGGCTTTCCGTTCTTGTTTATGTATAACATTCTCTCCAACATGTTCACCTCCATCGGTGAATCAAGAATTCCCTTGGCACTCCTGATTTTTTCTTCTGTCCTGAATATTTTTATGGACCTTTGGATGGTTGCTGGGCTTGGTCTGGGCGTGTTCGGTGCCGCTCTTGCAACCTTGATTGCCCAAGGCATTTCCGCCATATTTTCCTTTCTGATTTTTCTTCATCGGATGCGGCGATACGAGAGCCCATTTCAACGATTTGACTGGCAGGGGCTGCAATCCATGCTGCAAATTGCCGTGCCGTCGATTCTTCAGCAGTCTACGGTGTCCATCGGTATGCTGATTGTGCAGGCAGTTGTAAATCCATTCGGCACACAGGCGCTGGCAGGCTATTCGGCGACGATGCGAGTAGAGAATGTGTTCTCTTTGATTTTTGTCTCCATCGGCAATGCGGTTTCGCCGTTTGTTTCCCAAAACCTTGGCGCAGGCAAGCCCCAACGCATCAAAAAAGGGTACCACGCTGCACTGGTGCTGGATCTGTGCTTTGCAGCCATTGCGTTTGTGGTCATTGAAGCGATGCACACGCAGATTTCCTCGCTGTTCTTGGGAAAAGACGGAACGGCGTTGGCCTATCAGGTGTCTGGTGACTATATGAGGTGGCTTGGTTACTTTTTCATCTTCATGGGTATCAAGATGGCAACCGATGGAGTCCTTCGCGGTCTCGGAATTATGCGTCCGTTCCTCGTTGCAAACATGGTGAACCTTGCGATTCGTCTGTCCGTTGCCCTGATCTGTGCACCGCGTTTCGGCATTGCCTTTGTCTGGCTTGCTGTACCAGCTGGTTGGCTTGCGAACTTCTTAATCTCCTATGGGGCTCTCAGGAGATCATGGCCGACTGATAAAATGGCATCAACCAGATAACTTCGCGTTTGTGGAGCGAAGCAGAACAATGAAAGCCCAGTGGGGCTTTTAAGTGACCGAACGGTCTGCGAGAGCAGATGGAGGGGCCTCGCCCCGACAAGTTCGCGTTTGTGGAGCAAAGCGGAACAATAAAAGAGCAGTGCTTCCGGTGGGTGGACCCATTGGAGAGCACTGCTCTTTCTTTGTGGGAAAATTCAGCTGGCAGGAGCGTTACAGTGTGCCGTAGGGTGCAATGCCGATCATGTACTCAACGCCAATGGCGACCAAAACGACCAATGTGGAGATGATGAAGCCGTGCAGCATGGGCTTTGCGCCGGAACGGCAGAGCGATTTGAAGTTCGTGTTCAGACCAATGGCCGCCAGAGCCGCGACCATCAGAAACTTGCTGATGGTCTTCAGGCAGGAAACCAGCCCGGTGGGCAGAAGGCCCAGACTGGTCAGCAGGGACATGGCAAGGAACGCAAGGATGAACCAGGGGAAAATGGAACGGATGCTCACCTTGACACCGTTGGCCTGAGCACTCTCTTTCTTTTTCAGGTGCAGGTTGATGGCGGCAAAGACCAGAACAGCCGGAATGATCGCCAGCGTGCGGGTCAGCTTGACCATCGTTGCAAAGTCGCCGGCTGCTTCACTGAAAGCGTAGCCGGTGGCTACAACGCTCGAAGTATCATTGACCGCCGTACCGGCCCAGAGACCGAATGCGGCATCGGAAAGCCCAAGCCACCGGCCAAGGAGCGGAAACACAACGATCATCACCGTATCGAACAGGAAGGTGGCGGACATACCGTAGGCGATATCCATGTCATCGGCCTCGATCACCGGTGCAATGGCGGCAATGGCAGAGCCGCCGCAGATGCCGGTTCCGGCGTTGATCAGGCTGCTGGTCTTCCAGTTGAGCCCGAGCACTCTGCCGATCAGCGCGCCCAGTCCAAAGCAGGTGGCCAGGGTGAAGAGCATGACCGTCAGCGAAAAACGGCCCACGGTCAGCACGGTGCGGATGTTCAGGCTGGCACCCAGAAGGACGATGGCGAATTTCAGGACCTTCTTAGAGGTGAATTTGATGCCCGGCGCGGTTGTTTTGTTGGGCTGGAAAAACGCATTGATGGCCATGCCGATAAACAGGGCGATGACCGATGCGCCAATGAGGTGGAGCCCGGCGCTGCTTTCCAGCGTTTCCAGCCACTTGGCGATGCAGGCGATGCCCAGTGCCAGTGCGGCTCCGGGGATCAGGGCGGTGATCTTCTTTGACATTCGTTGGGTTTCCTTTCTTTTGCGAGTTACACGGAAATAGAAACAAGCGAAAACCACCGGCAGAACCGGTGGTTTATTGCTGGAGAAAAGGGCGCTCAGAACGAGCCGCCGGAGGAGCCGCCAAAGCCGTCGCTGTCCACGGAGGAGCCGCCGGAGCTGCTGCTCTCTTCGTGGGGCGGGTCGTAGACCTGCACACGGTCGGTGTGGGTGTAGTTGTCCACCTGCACCCGCAGCTTTAAGCCTGCGCCGATGTAATCGTTGGCCTCGGTCTTGAGCCGGGCTGTTTTCATCTGGCTGTACAGCACGCCGCAGACGATACCGGCAATGATCATGGGAACGCCGATGACGATGAGGAGCAGGATGGGCCAGCCGCTGGTGTCGTTGTCAACATCCAGCGGTTCGCCGTGCTCGGCGTAGAAATCCAGCGTGTCGGCGCACATGGAGAGGTACTCGGAGGCGGCCTCGGTCCAGTCGTCGTCCGAGAGATAGGGAACAACGGCATCTTCGATCTGCTCGATGCGGTAATCGGTAAAGGCTGTCACGCCGCCGCCGTAGGTGATGGTGACATACTTGCGGGAGCCGACTGCCAGCAGGAAAAGGATGCCGCTCTGTTCAGGGCCGCTGCCCAGACCGTTGGCAAGGTAGTAATCTTTGGCGTACTGGCGCTGGTCGGCATCGCCGATGCTGTCCACCACCAGAAAATATACGTCGCAGTCGTGGCCGTCGCTGGCGGCTTCGGCGGAAGCTTCCAGCTGGCTGTAAGTATCCGCATCGAACAGGCCCATCTCGTCCCGCACCAGCGGTGCGGCGGCAAAGGCGGGGATGCTCAGGCAGAGCGCCAGCACCAGAGCGGCCAGCAGGGCGGCAAAGCGTTTTGCAGTGTGTTTCATTCTGCCACCCCCTTATAACAACAGCAGGAACGCCAGCACTGCCATCAGGGGCAGGCTGATGCCCGCAAACCACGCGGCCACCCGGCTCTTGTCCACCGGCAGGTCACCGATGAGCCGCCCGGTCTGCCCGTTCATGGCGAACAGGAAGTCCTTGTCCTTCCACCGGGTGTGGAGCATCCAGACCGGCAGCAGGGCGTAGTGGGCGTGGGTCAGATCCACGTTGATGTTCTCGGAAATGGGGTGGATCTCGCTGTAGCCGCCGGTGGTGGCGTGGAGCGCATCGGCCGTGGAGTTGTACATCCGGCGGTAGGCGCGCTCGGCACAGGCATCGGCATCCTCGTCATACCGGTCGGCCAGATAGCCGGGCAGGTAGGCCGTGGAGAAGGGCTTCAGGTCGCCGTAATCAAAGGGCTCAATGGCATCCATGTGGGTGTTGGGCATCTTGCTGGAGCCATCCACCGGCACCTTGGCAAAGGCGGCCGAGCCCTCGCGGCGCACATCGTAGTGCTGGGTGGTGGTCACCATGTAATCGCCCTCGCGGTGGCTCTCGGAGTTCTGGCCCTCGTACCGGCCGCGCGCGTCGGCCTTGGCATCGTAGAGCCAGAAGGGGACATATACGCCCTGGATCTCTGCGATGTGGTTCTGGCTCTTGAATGCCTTGGGCAGGAAGGCCTTGCCCTTGTAATATCTGGTCAGCTGGGTAATGGCGGCCTTTTTGTCCAGCTTGAAGGGCAGGATGTATTCCGGCTTCAGCTTGCCGGAGAGCTTGCCGCCCAGCACCGTGGGGTTGCCGCAGTAGGGGCAGGTGGTGGCGGCGGTGGTCTCGTCACAGACCAGCTCGGCTCCGCAGGTGGGGCAGGAGTAGCTGTTCAGGCCCTCCGCCTCGGCCTCACTCCACACCGGGCTGTCCTGCCGGGGCAGGCGGGCGGCTTTTTTGGCATCGCCCTCGGCGGCAGTGTCGGCAGCGGCCTGCTTTTTGGCGTAGCGGGCCTCAATGTCCTTTACGTCGTAGGCCGAACCGCAGTAATCGCAGACCAGCTTGCCGCTGGCACCATCGTAGTGCAGGGGGCCGGTACAGGCCGGGCACTGATAATTCGTTGTCTTTTCAGCCATGCGTCAGACCCCTCTCAGGCCCCAAAGGGCTTGCCGCACTCGGGGCAGAACTTGGGCGGGTTGGCCGGGTCGGCAGGCACAAAGCCGCAGTTGGCGCACTTGGCGGCGGGCCGGGGTCTGCCGCACTCCGAGCAGAATTTGCCGCTGTTCTTTGCACCGCAGCTGCACACCCAGACAGCCGGGGCTTCGGGCCGGGGCTTGCCGCATTCGGCACAGAACTTGCCCGTGTTGCCGGTGTGGCCGCAGCTGCAGGTCCAGCCAGCGGCCGGTGCGGTCTGAGGCTGCGCGGCGGTCTGCTGGCCGCCCATCTGGTAGAGATCCCGGGTGTTGACACCGCCCGCTGCAGCGGCCTGGTTCATCCCCATGAAGGCCATGGCGGGGCCGGCAGCGGTGTTGGAGGCGGCAGCCTGCATGGCGGAGGCCTGTGCGCCCACCAGATGCGCGGCGGCGCGGGTGGGGTCCATAAAGGCCGCACTGCGCTGCAACTCCTTGATCATCTGCTCGTCCTCTTCGCTGGCCTTGACACCGGAAACGCCCAGAGAGACGATCTCGATGCCGCGCAGCCTGCTCCACTTGGCGCTCAGCTCCTGATTCAGGGCCTCGGCCAGCTCGGCGGTATGGCCGGGCAGGGCGGAGTAGCGGATGCCCTGCTCGCTGATCCGGGCAAAGGCGGGCTGCAGGGCGGTCATCAGCTCGGTCTTGAGCTGGCCGTCCAGCGCGTCGCGGGTGTAGGCGTTTTCCACATTGCCGCAGACATTGGTGTAAAACAGGATGGGGTTGACCACCCGGTAGCTGTATTCGCCGAAGCACCGGATGCCGATGTCGATATCGATGCCGGCGCGCTGGTCCACCACCCGGAAAGGCACCGGGTTGGGGGTGCCGTACTTGTTGCCGGTGAGCTCCCGGGTATTGATATAGTAGATGCGCTGGTCGGAACCAATCTGCCCGCCAAAACTGAACCGCTTGCCCAGCTCGGCAAACACGCTGTCGATGTTCTTCAGCCCGCCGCTGAGCAGGGAGGGCTGGGTGCCGGTGCTGTAGGTGTACTCGCCGGGCTCGGCACAGAGGTCCACCACCTTGCCCTGCTCCACGATCAGCACGCACTGGCCGTCGGCCACGGCGATCACAGAGCCGTCCGAGATGACGTTTTCGCTGCCGTGCCGGTTGGCGGAGCGGCCATTGGTCCGCTTCTGGCCCTTGACGGCCAGCACCTCCGCAGGCAGAGCGTCACAATAAAAATATTCCTTCCACTGGTCGCCCATCACGCCGGATGCCGCGCCCATGGCTGCTTTGATGAGACCCATAACTTCAATCTCCTTTTGTGCCGGGCAGTGCCCCAAAGCGGGGAATGGCTCCCCCGGGCGCTGCGAAATTTGGGACAAGTATAACATAATCCGGAAAATTGTAAAAGCGATTTGGCAAAAAGGCGAAAGAAAAACTTGTTCTTGCTTTTTTGCCCCGGCGGGTGTACAATACCCTACGAAAAACAAAACACAGGGGAGCTCGTGAGGCGGGCTGAGAGGAAGTAACCAAACTTCGACCCTTGACCTGATGCGGATAATGCCGCCGTAGGAAGTCATAGGAAAATGATTTTTTGCAGGAGGCACCGCTGTGGTGTCTCCTGTTTTTTGTTGCCGCAAGCCGCCGCAACGGGCGGCTCCGGGCTGAGGGGGAGCGCCCTGAGCCTTGAAATAACTGCGATGGGAAGCCGTGTTCCGGCGTGAGAGGAGGCCAGCAAGCCTCGACCGCTTTTTGAGAAAGAGGAGTTTCCAATGAAAAAATTCTCTGTGAAAAAGCTGGCTCTCGCTGGAATGTTCTGCGCCCTGTGCGTGGTGGGCAGTGTGTTCAGCTTCCCGATGTTCGGCAGCAAGTGTGCCCCCGTGCAGCACATGGTCAATGTGCTCTGCGCCGTGCTGCTGGGCCCCTGGTGGGGCGTGGGCGTGGCCTTTGTGGCCTCGCTGCTCCGCAATATCCTGGGTCTGGGCAGCCTGATGGCCTTCCCGGGCAGCATGTTCGGTGCCCTGCTCTGCGGCTTGGTCTACGCAAAAACCAAAAACCTGATCGCCACCCTGGTGGGCGAGGTGTTCGGCACCAGCATTCTGGGCGGTTTGTGCGCTTACCCGGTGGCCATCTGCCTGATGGGCAAGAGCGCCGGTGACATCGCGTTCTATGCCTACATCGTGCCCTTCCTCATCTCCACCGCTGTGGGTGCGGTCATTGCGGGTGTGCTGGTGTACAGCCTGCAGCACTCTGGTGCCCTGCGCTCCATGCAGAGCAGCCTTTCCTGACGGGGGTGCGTCATGTTCGCAGAGCAGTTTGCCAATGTCCGCACCAAAAGCCCCCTGATCCATAATATCACCAACTACGTCACCGTGAATGACTGCGCCAACATGGTGCTGGCCTGCGGTGCTTCGCCCATTATGGCCGACGATGCCGCCGAGGTGGAGGATATCACCACCATCTGCGGCGGGCTGAACATCAACATCGGCACCCTGAACAGCCGCACCATTGAATCCATGCTCAGGGCGGGCAAAAAGGCCAATGCACTGGGCCACCCCGTGGTGCTGGACCCTGTGGGCGCAGGCGCTTCTGCCCTGCGCACCGAGACGGCCTACCGCCTGCTGGACGAGGTGCGGTTCACGGTCATCCGGGGCAACATCTCCGAGGTAAAGACGCTGGCTTCCGGTGCGGGCACCACCAAGGGCGTGGATGCCGATGTGGCCGACAGGGTCACCGAGGAAAATCTGGACGGCGCGGTGGCCTTTGCCAAGGCATTTGCCGCAAAGACCGGTGCCGTTGTGGCCATCACCGGTGCCATTGACATCGTGGCCGATGGGGCAAAAGCCTACTGCATCCGCAACGGCCACCCGATGATGAGCGCCATCACCGGCACGGGCTGCCAGCTCTCTGCCCTGACGGCGGCCTTTATCACTGCCAACCCCGGCCAGCCGCTGGAGGCTGCGGCTGCCGCCGTCTGCGCCATGGGCCTTGCGGGCGAGATTGCCCATGCACGGCTGACCCCGCTGGACGGCAACGCTACCTACCGCAATTACATCATTGATGCCATTTACAATATGACTCCGTCTCAGCTGGAAGAGGGTGCCAAGTATGAAGTGCGCTGAAGAATATATGCGGCTCTACGCCGTCACCGACCGTGCCTGGGTGGGCAATCAGACCCTCTATCAGCAGGTGGAGAGCGCCCTGAAGGGCGGCGTGACCTGCGTTCAGCTGCGGGAAAAGGAGCTGGACGAGGAAGCCTTCCTGAAGGAGGCATTTGAGCTCCACGACCTGTGCAAAAAATACAACGTGCCCTTTTTTATCAACGATAACGTGGACATTGCCATCCGCTGCCATGCCGAGGGCATCCATGTGGGGCAGGAAGATATGGCCGCTGCTCAGGTGCGCCAGCGCGTGGGCGATGAGATGATGATCGGCGTATCTGTCCACAGCGTGGAGGAGGCCCTGGAGGCCGTCCGGCATGGTGCCGACTGTCTGGGCGTGGGTGCAGCTTTCTCTACCCACACCAAGGCAGACGTGGACGTTCTGCCCGAGGGCATGATGAAAGCCATCTGCGATGCCGTGGACATCCCCGTTGTGGCGATCGGCGGCATCCACAAGGAGAACCTGCTCCGGCTCAAGGGCACCGGCGTGAACGGTGTGGCCCTTGTCAGTGCGATCTTCGGCGCGGAGGACATCGAGGCCGAGTGCAGGGAGCTGAAGGCACTGGCGGAGCAGCTGTAAGGCGGCTCGCCCTCTCAGTCATCGCTGGCGCGATGCCAGCTCCCCCAAAGGGGGAGCCAATTGCGCACAGAGGAAAGGCTGCGCAAAAACCTATTTCCGGTACGTTCAGCGCGCAAAGCGCTGTTCAAGATAAAAGAAACATTTGGAGGAAAGTACCATGCAGAACTACACCACACAGATGGACGCTGCCCGCAAGGGCATCGTCACGCCGGAAATGGAGATCGTGGCCAAAAAGGAATACCGCACCACGGAGGAGATCCGTCAGCTGGTGGCTGAGGGCAAGGTGGCCATTCCCGCCAACAAGCACCACACCTGCCTGAACCCCGAGGGCATCGGCTCCATGCTGCGCACCAAGATCAACGTGAACCTGGGTGTTTCCCGCGACTGCAAGGATTACAACGTGGAGATGGAAAAGGTGATGAGCGCCGTCAATATGGGCGCGGAAGCCATCATGGATCTGTCCAGCCACGGCAACACCCAGCCCTTCCGCCAGAAGCTGACCCACGAGTGCCCCGTGATGATCGGCACTGTGCCCGTGTACGATTCCGTCATCCACTATCAGCGCGACCTTGCCACCCTGACCGCGCAGGACTTCATCGACGTGGTGCGCCTGCACGCTGAGGACGGCGTGGACTTTGTCACCCTGCACTGCGGCATCACCCGCAAGACCATTGACCAGATCCGCACCCACAAGCGGAAGATGAACATTGTCAGCCGCGGCGGCTCTCTGGTGTTCGCCTGGATGAGCATGACCGGCAACGAGAACCCCTTCTACGAGCACTTTGACGAGATCTGTGAGATCTGCGCCGAGCACGACGTGACCATCTCGCTGGGCGATGCCTGCCGCCCCGGCTGCCTGGCCGATGCCACCGATGTCTGCCAGATCGAAGAGCTGGTGCGTCTGGGCGAGCTGACCAAGCGCGCCTGGGCACACAACGTGCAGGTCATGGTGGAGGGCCCGGGCCATGTGCCCCTGAATCAGGTGGCCGCCAACATGGAGGTGCAGAAGAGCATCTGCATGGGCGCTCCCTTCTATGTGCTGGGACCCCTCGTCACCGACATTGCCCCCGGTTATGACCACATCACGGCTGCCATCGGCGGTGCCGTTGCCGCCATGAGCGGTGCAGCCTTCCTGTGCTATGTCACCCCCGCCGAGCATCTGGCTCTGCCCAACGTGGACGATGTGAAGCAGGGCATCGTGGCCTCCAAGATCGCCGCCCATGCGGCCGATATCGCCAAGGGCATCCCCCATGCCCGGGATATCGACGACAAGATGGGCGATGCCCGCCGCGTGCTGGACTGGGATGCCCAGTTCGCCTGCGCTCTCGACCCCGAGACCGCCAAGGCCATCCGGGATGCCCGCCTGCCTGAGGATGACCACAGCGACACCTGCTCCATGTGCGGCAAGTTCTGCGCCGTCCGCAGCATGAACAAGGCACTGGCCGGGGAATACATCGACATCCTGTAACACCGCGTTTTCTTCCTTCTCAGCCGTCCGGTTTTGCTCGCCGGGCGGCTTTTTTGCTTGTCTCTGGGCGGGGAACAGGTTTCCTGCTTTACAGAAAAGGGAAAGCATTGTAAAATAGATGGGTCAGTAATAAAATATCCGGCGGGAAGCCCCTGCCTGAGAACGAGGAATAAAAATCATGGCAAGATCGAATATCCGGGTGCTGGCTCTGGACTTGGACGGCACCCTGACCAATGACGAAAAGATCGTTACCCCCCGCACCCGCGCGGCGCTGGATGCCGCCGCCGCACAGGGCGTGACCATCGTGCTGGCCTCCGGCCGCCCCACAGCGGGCATTCTGCCGCTGGCAAAGGAGCTGGGGCTGGACAAAAAGGGCGGCTGTGTGCTGGCCTACAACGGCGGCAAGATCGTGGACTGCGTGACCGGCGAGGCCCTGTATCAGGTGCAGCTGGGAGCGGAGTTCGTCCCGGAGCTCTGCGAATTTGCAGCCCGGCAGGATGTGGCCATCCTGACCTATAACAGTGAGGGCATCGTGTGTGAGCGGGATCAGGACGTGTGGGCAAACAAGGAGTGCTTTACCACAAAGCTGCCGATGCTCCATGTGGATGATCTGGCCTCCTATGTGGACTATCCGATCTGTAAAATGCTCATCACCCTTGACCCTGCCCGGCGGGATGCTGTCTGTGCCGCCGGAAAGGAGCAGTTTGCGGGCCGTATCGACCTGTACCCCTCCAGCCCCTTCTTCATCGAGGCCGTGCCGCTGGGCGTGGCAAAGGACAGGAGCCTTGCCGCCCTGCTGGAGCGGATGGGCCTGACCCGGGAGAACCTGATGGCCTGCGGCGACGGCCTGAACGACCGCTCCATGATCTCCTATGCCGGGGTGGGCGTGGCCATGCAGAATGCCGAGGATGCCGTCAAGGCTGTGGCCGATTACGTCACCGCCGCCGATAACAACCACGACGGCGTGGCGGAAGCCATCGAAAAATTTATCCTGAACTGAGAGGAACACAAACAACAATGCCACGCAATCTGGTTTTATTTGATCTGGAATGGAACATCGGCTATAAGCCGTACACCTTTAATTATCATGGCGTGCAGCAGACCTTCCGGGGCGAGATCATCGAGATCGGCGCGGTGAAGATCGACGAGGATGCCAACGTGCTGGATACCTTTTCCATCCACCTGCGGCCCCGCATTTTCCGCACCCTGCAGCACCACATCGCCAAGGTGACGGGCCTGACCCAGGCCGACCTGGACCGGGGCGAGCCCATCGTGCAGGGGCTGCGCCGCTTTATGCAGTGGTGCGGCCCGGATGCCGAGTTTGCCGAGTGGGGCATGGATGACGTGCCGGTGCTCAAGCAGAACCTTTTCCTCTGCAATCTGGACGAGAGCCGCCCCACCCAGTGGTATGATCTGCAGCAGATCTTCCTGCGGGAGCACCCCCGCAAGGAGGGCGAGGGCATGACGCTGGAAAGCGTTGTGACCCGGATGGGCATCCCGATGGAGCGCCCGTTCCACGATGCCCTGTCCGATACCCTTTACACCGCCGATGTCTGCCGCAAGCTTGACCTGCGGGCGGGTCTGGCGGCCTACCCCACCGAGGAGGAATCCCTGCGGGCAAGCCTCTGCCCCGCCCCCGGCGATTACCGGGACTTCCGGGTGTTCCGCGGCTATGTGGAGCAGTCCACCTGGCGCAGCGACCCAAAGATCATCACTGCCAGCTGCCCGGTGTGCGGCGGGGATCTGCAGCCGGACGATATCTGGCTGAAAAAGGGCAACAGCGGCTGGTATACTCTGTCTGTCTGCCCTGCCTGCGCCGGTACCGGCAATGAGGCCGGAAAGGGCGTATTCCAGCGCTATAAGCTGGCCCGGCGGGACGGCCTGCACTGGAGCTTTGCCCGCTGCGTCCAGATCCCGGACGAAGCCGGGCTTGCCCGCTGGGAGCGGATGCGCGCCCAGCAGATCGAGCGGATGCAGGCCCGGGCTGAGAAGGCCGCCGCTGAAGCCGCCGGAAAAGCATAAAGATCCCCGCCCTGTGCAGGAAAGGCCCCCGCAGTCTCGTAGTATAGGTGATATGACAAAAAAAGCTCGTATTTTGTTCACGGGCGTGTCATAGAAACCGGATATACTAAAGAAAAATGAGAGGGAAGGAACACGCGGGATGGAAATGACGATGATAGGCTGGCTCCACCAGCTGGGAACGCTGGAATTCTGGAAGGCCCTGCTGGAAGGCTTTGGCGGCCTTGGCCCCATTGCGCCCGTGATCCTTGCGATGGTGGAATCCTTTTTTCCGCCGCTGCCGCTCATTGCCATTGTGGCGCTGAATGTTGCGGCCCACGGGGGCCTTCTGGGCTTTGTGTACAGCTGGGCCGGGGTGATGCTGGGCGGCACTGTGATGTTCCTGCTCTGGCGGCGTGTCGTCAAGCGTTTTTTCTGGAAATTTGCCCGCCGCTCGGCCAAGCTGCAAAAGGCGGAGCAATGGGTCAGCAGGTTCGACACCGCGTCCCTGTTCATGCTGTCGCTCCTGCCCTTTACGCCCTCGTCCTTTATGCACTTTGCCTTTGGCATCTCTGATTTTGACGAGAAGCGCTACCTTGTCACCATGCTGCTGGGCAAGGGCGTGATGGTGGCCATGATGGCCCTTTTCGGGCAGTCGCTGGTGTCTGCCATGAAGAACCCGTTCTACCTCGTGCTTGCCATCGCCATCTGGGCGGGAATGTACTTTGCCAGCAAGCACTTCTGTAAAAAGCACGAGATCGATTGAATCGGCGCAGAGCTGCCGCTGAAATGCCGGCGCCTGCGTTCTGCTTGACTTCTCCCCCCGGCCCGGCTATAATACAGATGTATCAGGAAAAATGCGTATACCCGGGCAGAGTAGCGCAAAGGTGAGCTGGACAGAGAGAACGGGCCGTTGGCTGGGAGCCTGTTTGCAGCAGCGTGTGTGAAGTGCGCCCGGACAGCACGCCGCGGGAAACCTGCTGGGGAGTATCGCGGCGCGGCAGCCGCCGTTATCGGCTTTGAGCGACAAACAGAAGTGGAACCGCGATTTTGAAAACCGCCTTCGATGTGATATGGCAGATTGTATCACATCGGGGGCTTTTTTACTTCTCTGTTTTCGTAAGTCAGCGAAGCGAGACGGAGAGGTTCTGCTGCGGCTTTTGTTTGCCCTACAAGAAGGAGAGTTCTTATGCAGATTTTCAACACCCTGACCCGCCAGAAGGAAGAGTTTGTGCCGCAGGTGCCCGGCGAATACCGCATCTATGTCTGCGGCCCCACCGTTTACAACTATATCCACATCGGCAATGCCCGCCCGCTGATCGTGTTCGATACCCTGCGCCGCTATCTGGAATACCGCGGCAACAAGGTTATCTATGTCTCCAACATCACCGATATTGATGACAAGCTCATCAAGAAGGGCCAGGAGGAGGGTACCTCCATGAAGGAAGTGGCTCAGCGCTTTGAGGCCGAGTACCTCAAGGATGCCGCCGGTCTGAACTGCAAAAAGCCCACCGTCCAGCCCCGTGCAACGGAGCACATCCAGCAGATCCTGGACATCGTCAAGGACCTGATCGATTCCGGCCATGCCTACGTCGCCAAGAACGGGGATGTCTACTTCCGCGTCAAGAGCGACCCGGAGTACGGTAAGCTGAGCCACCTCAAGCTGGACGATCTGGAGAGCGGCAACCGCGAGCTGCGCAGCCAGATGGAGGATGACCTGAAGGAAGACCCCGCCGATTTTGCCGTCTGGAAGGCTGCCAAGCCCGGCGAGCCCGCCTGGGAAAGCCCCTATGGCATGGGCCGCCCCGGCTGGCATATCGAGTGCAGCGCCATGAGCCGCACCCATCTGGGCAAGACCATCGACCTGCACTGCGGCGGTCAGGATCTGATCTTCCCCCACCACGAGAACGAGATCGCCCAGAGCGAGTGCGCCAACGGCTGCGAGTTTGCCCACTACTGGATGCACAACGGCTTCATCAACGTGGATAACCAGAAGATGTCCAAGAGCCTGCACAACTTCTTCACCGTCCGCGATGTGGCAGACCTCTACGGCTACGAGCCCATCCGCTACTTCATGCTGACCGCAGGCTACCGGATGCCCCTGAACTACACCGTGGACCTCATCGAGAGCTGCAAGAACAGCCTGGAGCGCCTTTACACCTGCCGTGAGAACCTCGATTTTGCCCTGAGCAAGACCGCGTTCGGCACCGATGAGACCCTGACCGCCAAGGCAGACGAGGCCCGCGCCAAGTTCTGCAAGGCCATGGACGATGACCTGAACACCCCCGATGCGCTGGCTGCCGTGTTCGATCTGGTCAAGGAGATCAACACCCTGTCCGCTGCCTCCTCCAAGGCTGCGCTGGAGGCTGCCGCCAAGGCGTTCGATGAGATCACCGGCGTGCTGGGCCTGATGTACAACCGCAAGAAGGACGAGGTGCCCGCTGAGGTGACGGAGCTGGTGGAAAAGCGCGCCGCCGCCAAGAAGGCCAAGGACTGGGCCGCTGCGGATGCCATCCGTGCGCAGCTCACCGAGATGGGCTGGGCTGTCAAAGATACCGCCCAGGGCCCGCAGCTGAGCAAAATTTAACTTGAATCCCGTTATTGACCTGTACGGTACAATGCGGTAAAATGAGGGTGCGGGAACACTGTGCTGTGTGTTCCACGCACCCTTATTTTTGCATGATATAAGAACCTATATAAAAGGAGGTCTTTGGCTGATGAAAACCAAACGGCTGATCTCATTGCTGCTGGCGGCAGTGTTCGCCCTGAGTGCGGCGGCCACACCGGCGCTGGCGGCTTCGGCGGGCAGCGAACTGCCTGGCCTGACCACCGCAGGCGTGGATGAGAACAACAGCGTTGTCTCGATCCGCCTGACCGCAGACGGGGATCTGACCTATGGCTCCCCCTTTACCCTGAGCGTCCAGACCACCCCGGCAGATACCCAGTATATCGGCGTGGTGATGGGCACCAGCGGCGAAGCGCAGGGCTATGTGACCCTGATCCTTTCGGGCAAGATCCGCACCCTGCTCAAAATGATCCCCCTGCCGAAAAAGATGTCGGCGAACCCTGAGCAGGAAGAGGAGTTCAACATCTACGCCTACATCAAGCAGCTGATCGACGGCAACGACGTGAGCGTGCTGCTGCGGGTGGCTGATGAAGTGGTCTCTGTGATGGATGTCCTGAAATTCTACATCCCCACGCTGAAGGATGTCTCCACCGGCATGAAGCTGGCGCTGGAGCTCATCCGCAAATATCTGCCCGAGGGCGTGTTCAGCCGCATCTATCTGGACGAGCAGCCTACGGAAGCCGGCAGCTATGTGGGCGGTGCTGTGGCGCTGGAATCCGGCGATGTGAACACCGCCGGTATGGCATTCTTCCGCATCAAGCCCAAGAGTGCGGGTGTGCGTGTCTACTGGGCACAGGAGCTCCCCGCCAGTATGACTGCGGCAGAGGCCCAGAACTACAACGTCACCGCAGTGGTCGAAAGCGACGGCCAGGTGGTCGAGGGCGGCAAGGTGACCTACACCTATAAAAAGAAGAGCGGTCTCTTCGATTTCCTGGGTACGACCCAGAGCGGGTTCCCCACCGAGCCCGGCGAGTATGTCCAGACGGCCAAGGCCGCCGGAAACTACTCCAGCAGTGAGATCAGCCGCACCATCGTGATCCAGTAATCAAACAGCAAAAATCCCTCCCTGCCACGCCAGCAGGGAGGGATTTTTTAATTGTCCTTATATCATTTTTTACGCTTACATCCGGAACCGCCAGCCCCAGCCGCCGCCACAGCAGCAGTTGCACAGCAGGTTGAGCAGGATCATGCTCCAGCACCAGCGCATCAGGCCGCCGGGCTGGGCGTAGGTGGTCTGGGTGCGGTAGGCGCGGCCCGGGTCCTGCAGATTGCGCAGGTTCATCTGGTATTCAGTGTTGCCGGGCTCCATCTGGGCGGCGCGGCGGGCATCCTGCAGGGCATCGATGCTGTTGCCCAGGCCCTGATTGGCCAGCGAGGAGAGATAGTACCACCGGGCGGTGCGCACGGTGATGCCGTCCAGCACGCGGCGGGCCTCGGGGTAGCGCTGGTTGACGATGAAGTTGCGTGCGGCCTGCATCTCAGGCGTGTCTGCACCGTTGTAGCCGGGCCCGCGCTGCTGCTGATAATTGCCGCCAAAGCCAAACCCGAACCCGAAGGGGTCGTAGCCGAAGCCAAAGTCTCCGAAATCCCCGTTGGAGTAACCGTTCTGCTGGTACCCCTGCTGATAGCCGCCGTAGGAGGGGCCGCTCTGCTGGCCGTAGGCACCGCCGTAGCCGCCGCCCATCTGGGGGCCGGTCTCGCCCTTGGTGATGGCATCGTATGCCGCCTGCACCTCCTTGAAGTGCTCTTCGGCGGTGGGGTCATTGGGGTTCAGGTCAGGGTGCCAGCGCTTGCACTTGGCACGGTAAGCCTTTTTGATCTCGTCTTCACTGGCACCGCGCTGGATGCCCAGAACCTCATAGGGGTCTCTCATCGGTCTACTTCCTCACGTCTCTATTACCATCTGTGCGGCCATTGTGCCGCACAAGCAATCTTTAGTGTACAGGACTGGAACGGAAAAATCAAGGAAAACCGCCGGGATCAGGCGGTTTTGTCCTTCTTTTTTGCATTTTTGCAGTGATATTTGAGCCACACGCCCGAATACAGGATGTTGCGCAGAAGGTCAACGTCCTCCACACAGGGCAGGCGCTCAAAGCTGCGGGCGCAATTGGCCAGCAGCAGCTCAAAGATCTCCCGCATCTCTTCCTCGTACCCGGGCTCTCTGCTCAGGGTGCGCAGGGGATTGTATGCGCCCTTGCGCTCGTCCCGGGCCAGGTCATCGTAGGCATCCAGCAGGTAGATATACTTGCCCAGATTGAAGCCGATGCTGCGCAGCTCCGGCGACCAGTGGTCCTGCCGGTAATCGAACAGCTCGGCCATCAGTTCCCCAAAGCAGCCGGAAACGGCATCCAGATCCTCGCTGCCCTCGGCTTCGTACCGGGCCAGCCGATCCAGACAGGTGCGGATGGCGCTGCACTGGCGGGGCCAGCGGGCGGCGGCCTGCTGCGTGGGGGCGGCAAGCATCTTTTCAAAGCCCAGGCCCAGCAGACTGTGGTCATCGTTCCACTTGTCCTGCGCGTTGTAGTAGTGCAAAGCCACGCTCAGGTCTGCACAGTAATCGGTGGGGCCGCTGGAACGCCACTCCACCTTCCGGATGGGGTGGATGGGGCAGTGGTCACAGCCTGTCACACAGGCGCTTTCGCCCTCGTACAGGCTGCACAGCAGCAGATCCAGAAAGGTCAGGTCATAGCTCAGGGTCAGCCGCCCCCGGGTGCCGTGCAGCGCGCCGATGCGGCGGCAGAGGCCGCAGTAGGCCGAGCGGTACCGCGCCTGTGCCTCCGGGCTGAGCGCGGCCTGATTCGGGATAACATATCCGAACATGGCTCAGCTCTTCTTGATGAACTGGGTGCCGCAGCGGGGGCAGGAGATCTGGATGCGGCCGCGGCCGCGGGGCACGCGCAGCTTCTGGCGGCACTGGGGGCAGCGGTAGTAGTGATAGACCTTGCGGTTGGCCCACTGCTCCTTCCAGCCCTTGAACTTGTTGTCCACCCGGTCCTTCAGGGTGTAGAACTTGTAGTTCTCCTCGGTGCGCTTGGAGATGTTCCGGCTGAAGGTGCGGTAGTAGCAGAAGATCAGCAGGGCCGCGCCCAGATAGGTGAACAGGCTGACCCGGCTGATGATGGCAATGAGGAGCAGCACCAGCGAGGCAATGCTCAGGAATTGGTTCAGGCCATCGGTGCCATAGCGGCCGATCATAAACTGACGAAGTTTCTCTCTCATAGATTTCCGGTCCTTTGTCCTCAAGAATAACCCTCTCAGCCACGCGGACGCATGGACGGAGAGGGCGTTTGATTGTTCACAACAATAGAATATCAGCCAACCATGATAAAACTTTGAACAGATTGCAAATCTACCATGAAAGGACGAAATTTAATTGGCATTCTCTGCACCGGAGCGCTTGCGCACAGTCAGGGCGGCCTCCACATCCAGCGCGCCCTCCATCCGGCAGTGCAGCACGGCACGGCCTGCTTCACCGGTGGTGGCAAGGTAGGTGCCCGCCATGCCGCCCCGCAGGGGGACGATGGCCGGGCCCAGGATCTTTACCGGGCCTTCCACGCTGAGCTGAACGGCCTCGCCGCAGTAGGGCAGCAGGTTGCCGTTCTGGTCGATGGCCCGCAGGCTGACCGCCGCGCAGTCCCAGGTGGGGCCGTCGGTCAGGATGGGGTTGTGCACCACGCATTCCAGCCGGACCGACTGCACCGGCTCCTTGACCACGGTGCGGACGGTGCGCCCGTGCCAGACCGCCTCAAACCGGTAAACACTGGACGGCCCGCCCAGCACGCCGATGTATTTGTAGTACATCCGGAGCAGGTCGTTTGCGCTCAGCCGCAGGGAGAGCATCCGCGCCCGGGAGAGAGGTGAAAGGTTCAGCGCATCCCGGCGCATCTCGTTGAGGATGGCCGCCACCTGCGGGGCCGTGCTCTGGTCAAGGCCCTCATACTTTTCCAGCAGGGAGCCGACGAAATCCTGGATCTCGATGGGCGGGTGGGGCAGGGCGGCAAAGCGGCCCCGGCGGTCGGGGGTGAACTCGGCAATGAAATCGTTGCCCCGGTAGAGGCGGACGCTCTCGGCGTTGGTGAACACCCAGCAGGCCCCGGCAAAGCCGCCGGGGTGGTCGCCCAGCGCCATGCTGGAAGAGACCTCGAACACCACGTCCGAAGGGGAGCGGGGCGTTTTCTGGCTTGCGTAGACAGCGGCAGAGAGCTTCAGGTTGCGGAACAGGTCCGTCACGCCGTGGTAGCAGATGCGGTCGCCGCTGCCGAACTCGCGGTGGGTGTTGTAATCGGCCATGCACCAGCCAAGGGCACCGGCCACGCCCTGCTGGGCAATGGCATCGTTGAGGACGGCGGCGTGGCGCAGAGCCTGTGCCAGCCGGTGCGGCTCGTCGTCAAAGGCCTTGGCCGGGAACTGCTGGCCCCCGAACTCGCTGATGAGGTAGCCCTTGCGCAGGTCAGGCGTAACGGCAGACCGGGGCTCGCAGCCCGGGCCCCGGCCGGAGTAGGAGTAATCGTTGTAGGCGTAAACGTCCTCGAGCAGCTGGCTCTTGCGGGCGATCCGCACACCGCCGGTGGGGCGGGTGGGGTCCAGCCGATGGACAGCCTCGTTGGTGCGCTTGTAAAAGGCCTCGTTGTCGGAACTGCCGTTCACCCGTACGCCCCACAGGAACACGCTGGGGTGATTGCGGCACTGGCAGACCATCTCGCGGCAGTTCTGCAATGCCTGGGCCTGCCAGGCTTCATCCCCGATGTGCTGCCAGCCGGGCATCTCCACGAACACCAGCAGGCCCAGCTCATCGCAGGCATCCAGAAAAGCCGGACTCTGGGGGTAGTGGCTGGTGCGCACTGCATTGCAGCCCAGCTGCTTTTTCAACAATTGGGCATCCAGCTGTTGAATGCTGTCCGGCATGGCATAGCCCTGATAGGCGTAGCTCTGATGCCGGTTCAGGCCCCGCAGCTCCACCCGCTGGCCGTTCAGATAAAAGCCCCCGGCCACGAACTGGATGGTGCGGAAGCCGAACCGGGTGCTCTTTTCGTCCAGCACCCGGTCGGGCAGGCCGCTGGTGCCGGGCCGGATGAGCCGGACGGTCAGGGTATAGAGGAAGGGGTGCTCCACGCTCCAGGGGTGCACGCCGTTCAGGGTGCCCACAATGGGCAGGCTGAGCTCACCGCTGTACAGGGCTCTGCTCCCGGCGGGGCTGCGGATCTCGGCCTGCAGGGTGCAGCCGATGGTCTCGCCCACCGTGGAGGAGTAGATGCGGAAATCGCCCTCGGCCTGCGCCTCGATGAAGATGTCGCGCAGGTAGGCGGGCTCCTTCACGTCCAGACTGACGGCCCGGTAGATGCCGCCGTAGGTCAGAAAATCGATCTGCCCGCCGAAGGGAGGAATGTTCAGGTCCTCCCGGCTGTCGCACCGGACAGCCACCACATTTTTTTGGCCCAGCAGCAGCGATTCGGTCAGGTCCACAGTAAAGGCGGTGTAGCCGCACCCGTGGTGGAACACCCGCCGCCCGTTGCAGAACACGGTGGCATCGTGGGCCACGGCTCCAAAGGTCAGCAGCACCGTGCGGCCCTGCCACTCTTTGGGCGCAAAAAACTCCCGCCGGTAGCCGGACACCCGCTGGTATTCGTTCTCGTTGCAATAGTTGTAGGGCAGCGTTTTGACCGTGTGGGGCAAGCGCACCGGCTCCAGCTCCACCCCGGTGCATTCGGGGCGGACGATGGCGGGATCAAAGGTGGGGGCAAACAGCCAGCCGTCGTTCCAATCGTAGTGTTCCATAGCCTGTCTCCATCGCTCTGCACAAAAAAATTCTTACCCTTATGCTACCACAAAGTTGTGAACGAAAAAAGCACTCGCTCCCTTATTTTTTCCGTTTTTGCAGAAAAAGCTGTTAAAATCAAAAAAGCCCCCGCCGGGCAGGCGGGGGTGACATGAAACTCAGCGGATGAAATTGGTCATGGGGCGGCGGGGATTCTCGGGGTGGGTGATGCCGTTTGCTTTGCCCAGTTCGATGCACTTGAGCAGCCAGGCCATGTTCCGGCCCAGCTCCCGCATCACGGCGCAGCCCTCTTCATCCTCCAGCACCTGCTCGGGCTTGGAGCCGTGCACCATGGGCCAGTAGGAACCGCTGACCAGCGGCATGTGGAAGAACTCGGGGTACTTCACCAGCTGGTCCAGCGTGGTGGTGGTGCCGGCGCGGCGGGCCGAAGCGCAGATGGCGGCAGGCTTGTAGGCCAGATACTTGCCGCCCGCATAGGCCAGACGGTCCATGAAGCTGGTCATGTTGCCGGAGGCGGACGCATAGTGGACAGGTGTGCCGAACACAAAAGCATCGGCGGTCTTGGCCTTTTCGATGGCCTCGTTGACCACGCCGCCGAACACGCAGCCCTTACCGGCGGCACAGCCGCCGCAGCCGATGCAGCCGCCCACCGGCTTTGTGCCGACGTTCAGGATCTCGGTCTCGATGCCGCTGGCGTTCAGCTCCCCGGCGATCAGGGACAGGGCGGTATAGGTGCAGCCCTTCTCGTGGGGGCTGCCGTTGATGAGCAGGACTTTCATAAGCAGATACTCTCCTTTTTTGGCAAAACGCGCCGCACATGGGACGCTTTGCCCTGATTTTAGCACAATTGCACCCTGAGTGCAACGCGTGCCCTTGACAAAGAGTTGCGTTTTGACGATAATATGGAGATACGAAAACACGAAACAGCTGCTGGCCGGGCAGGGGGCCCGGACAGCGGGAGAAGGAGGCAGATACATGCGCGTTATTGCAGGAGAAGCACGGGGCCGCAGGCTGGAAGCCCTGCCCGGCACCGAGATCACCCGCCCGACGATGGATCAGGTCAAGGAGGCCATGTTCAGCATCGTCCAGTTCGACCTGCCCGGTGCCCGGGTGCTCGACCTCTACGCAGGCAGCGGCCAGCTGGGCATCGAGGCCCTGAGCCGGGGTGCGGCCCGGTGCGTGTTCCTGGACGAGAACCGGGAGGCCGTGAACATCGTGATGAAGAACTGCAAGAACTGCGGCGTGTTTGACCGCAGCCGGGTCAACATCGGCGAGGCGGCACGGTATCTCTCCGCCTGCCATGAGCAGTTCGACATCGTGCTGCTGGACCCGCCCTTCCACACCGGCACGCTGGAAAAGATCCTGCCCGGCGTGGACAAATGCCTGGCTCCGGGCGGCATCGTGATCTGCGAGAGTGAGACCGGCCTGGTGCTGCCTGCCGAGGTGGGCGGCATGACCCTGAAAAAACAGTATAAATACGGCAAAGTCCTGCTGTGGAAGTATGGTAAGCCCCGGCAGAGCGCTGGAGAGGGAGATGCGGAATGAACGTAAACGAGCTTTTGGATACCATTGAGGATACGCTGGAGGAGAGCGCCGGAATGCCCCTTTCGGGCGGCAAGCGCATCGTGGATGTGGAGCAGATCCGGGATTATCTGGACGAGATCCGTCAGAACCTGCCTGTGGAGCTGCGGCAGGCCCAGTCCATTGTCAGCGACCGTGCCCAGCTTATCGAATCGGCCAACGCACAGGCCCAGGCCATTGTAAAAAAGGCCGAGGAGCGCGCCCGTGTGCTGGTGAGCGAGGCCGAGATCGTCAAGGCGGCCCAGCAGCGCGCCGGAGAGATTGTCTCCGCCGCCCAGACCGAGGCCCGCACTGTCCGCCAGACCGTGACCGACTACTGTGATAATATGCTCAAGACCACGGAAGAGACGATGGCGGAAAACGCCGCACAGGTCAAGAATGTCCGTGCAAACCTGCGCCAGAGCCCCCGGAAACAGCTCTGATGCGGGAATGTGAAATTTCCCGGTGAGAGCTTCCGGCCCCTGCAAGCAAAAACGACGGCTTGCAGGGGCTTTTTTTGGTACATTTTGAGAGAAAAAACAAAAGGGAAACTCTTGCAATCAGGGGCCTGTTTTGTTACAATAAAATTGTATCCTCAAGGCTGACCGGGCCACAAACTCCCGGCAGGCCGCAGGCCGCTTTCCCGGGCAGCAGCTCCGGGCAGAAAAGGGCGGCAGATGCAGGATCTTATCTGAGTTTTGAAAGGAGGCTGGGAACATGGACACAGAAAAAACAGCACAGCCCTTTGACCCGGCCTCGTTTGAGCATGTCCCGGTGCTGCTGAACGAGTGCCTGGACGGCCTGAAGATCGACCCGGCGGGCACCTATCTGGACGGCACGGCGGGCGGCGCGGGGCACTCCCGCCAGATCGCCCTGCGGCTGAACGGCGAACAGGGCGGCAGGCTCATCTCGTTGGATCAGGACCCCGATGCCGTGCAGACGGCCCGGGCCCGGCTGGCGGGCCTGCCTGCCACCGTGGTGCAGATCAACTTCCGCTATGCCGGACAAGCTCTGGAGCAGCTGGGCATTGAAACGATCAACGGCGCGCTGCTGGATCTGGGGGTGTCCAGCCATCAGCTGGATGACGCGGCCCGGGGCTTTTCCTACCGGGCAGATGCCCCGCTGGACATGCGGATGAGCCAGGAGGGGGAGACGGCCGCCGATCTCGTGAACAGCGAGAGCCGGGAGGAGCTGGCCCGCATCCTGCGGGATTACGGCGAGGAGCCCTTCGCCTGGCAGATCGCGGGCAGGATCGTGGAAGCCCGGGAAACTGCCCCCATTGAAGCGACATTGCAGCTGGCGGATATCGTGGCCAGCGCCATGCCCCCGGCGGAGCGCCGGAAGAACAAAAACCCCTCCCGCCGCACCTTCCAGGCACTGCGCATTGCGGTAAACCATGAGCTGGACGCACTGGAAGAGGGGCTGGATACCATTTTTGCGCATCTCGCACCGGGTGGAAGACTTTGCGTGATCACCTTCCACTCGCTGGAGGACCGGCTGGTCAAGAACAAGTTCCGCCGCTGGTCCACCGCCTGCACCTGCCCGCCGGAGTTCCCGGTGTGCGTCTGCGGCGGCAAAGCCAAGGCAAAGCTGATCACACGCAAACCCATTGAAGCCAACACGCAGGAGCTGGAAGAGAACCGGCGCAGCCGTTCGGCCCACCTGCGGGTTTTGGAAAAGATCTGAGGGCGGCAAAGCCCCGGAGATGTGAGGAGGAGATCACCATGGGTCAGGCAGCATACGATATGACAGAGGTCCGGCGCAGAAGAGCGCCGCAGGCACAGCCCAAAGTCCCGCTGCGGGTAGAAAAGGGCGGCAAAAAGCGGCTGAATCCCGTGCGGGCCGCCATGCAGCACGCGCTGCAGCTGGTGGGCGCGGCTTTGCTGGTGGGCTTTGCGGTGAGCCTGCTGTGGAGCGAGGCACAGCTGGTGGAGCTGAATTCTCAGATCCAGAGCGCCAAGGCAGAGCTTGTGAGCGAGCAGAGCCAGTATACATACTACAACAGTGCCCTGAACAGCCGCACCAACATCACAAGTGTTGAGGAGACCGCCACACGCCTGGGGCTGATGAAGATCGACCAGAGCCAGATCACCTACATCCGGCTGGATGAGGGCAGCGTTCTGGTGCGCAAGGCATCCGCTGTGCGGCAGTGGTCGGATCTGCTCCACGATGGGGCAATGACCATTCTTGCCTCTGTCAGAACGGCAAAATAAACCAAACAACGAAAAGCGTGCGGCAGCGCACGCTTTTTCGGTTTCTTCGGGAGTACGCAATGCAAACACCATCCTCCAATCCCAAAAAGAACAGCGCCCGCCGCCGCAGTGCGGACCCGCACGCACGGCTCAGTGCCCGGCTGCGCCATATCAGCTTTGGCGCCGCCGTGCTTCTTGTGGTGGTCGCCGCGCTGACCGTGATCTACAGCCTGTACAAGATCCAGATCCGCGACGGTGCCACCTACCGCCAGTACGCCGCCGAGCAGCAGCTGCTGGACAGCACCATTCAGGCCACCCGCGGTGAGATCTACGACACCAGCGGCATCACGCTGGCTTCCACCAGCGTGGTCTGGACCATCTGGGCCGACCCCTCCTACAGCACGGCCCTGTATACCACCACCACTAATCAGGACACCAAGGCGGAGACCCGCACCATCGATGAGGCCGCCATGAAGGAGGTCTGCACCCAGATCACCCTGCGCCTGCTTTCGGGCGACGGCGAGAGTCTGGACAGCGTGGACACCACTTCGGCAGAGTATCAGACCCAGTATCAGGCGGTCTGCGATGCCCTCTCCCAAAACGAAAGCTCCTATCAGGTGCTGGCCACCAAGGTCAACAACGCCATCAAGCTCTCCATTGAGGAGTACGTCAAGACCTACAACAAGGCCCACAGCAAGAGCGGAAAATCCGCCGGTGCGCTGGAAAAGATCCTGGGCAAGCTGGGTCTGGGCCAGCAGGAGAGCAACGACGGCACCCCCACTGTCCGCAAGGGGCGGGTGTCGGTGTCGGCCTCCAAGGGCTTCCAGCGGGATTACCCCTACGGCCGCTTTGCCGCCGCCGTGCTGGGCTTCTGCAATGCGGATGGTCAGGGCGTGTACGGTCTGGAAAACTCCTATGAGTCCACGCTGGCCGGTGTGAATGGCCGCACCATCACCCTGCGCAACGCCTACGGCAACGCCATTGCCGATGAAAACGCCACCACCTACGCCGCCAAGGACGGTTCCAATCTGGTGCTCTCGCTGGATGTGAACATTCAGGAGGTGGTGGAGCGCTACCTGAACGAGGCCGTGGCGGCCAACACCGTTGAGAACCGCGGCTGCGCCATTGTGATGAACGTCAAGACCGGTGCCATCCTTGCCATGGCCTCCAAGCCGGACTTTGACCCCAATGACCCACAGGATTTCAGCGCCAATCTGGCCTATCTGACGGAGCAGGTGCAGGCCGAGCCGGAGCTGTACACCATCTACAAAAAAGACGAGAACGGCAACTACCTGCGGGACGAGAACGGCCAGAAGATCGCGGATGAGGAAGCCGACTACACCGGCACTTACCGGGATATCCAGTGGAAGAACAAGACCATCACCGAGCTGTACTACCCCGGAAGCGTGTTCAAGGTCATCACCGCCGCCATGGGTGTGGACAGCGGCAAGGCGACCTATTACACCACCCTGAACTGCTCCGGCGCGTACAGCGTGGCAAAGCAGACCTACCACTGCGCCGGCAGAAAGTCGCACGGGGCCCAGAATCTGGCCGAAGCCCTGCGCAACAGCTGCAACATCTACCTTGTCCAGCTGGGCCAGCGCGTGGGTTCCAGCCTGTTCTATGATTACTTTGATGCCTTCGGCTTTACCGAGCGCACCGGCGTGGACCTGCCCAATGAGACCAGCTTCATGCAGTATTACAGCAAGAGCCGTCTGGGCGAGGTGGAGCTGGCCTCCTCCGCCTTTGGTCAGGCCATGGCCGTGACCCCGCTGCAGGTGTGCACTGCCGTCTCGGCGGCAGTCAACGGCGGCTATCTGGTCACCCCCCATGTGGTGGATAAGATCACGGACCAGAACGGCAATGTGGTGCAGGAGATCGGCACCAACATCCGCCGTCAGGTCATCAGCGAGAGCGCCAGCGAGACCATCCGCCAGATCATGGAGTTTGAGGTGGGCGACGGCACCCAGGGCGGCGGCGGCAACGCCTACGTTGCAGGTTACCGCATCGGCGGCAAATCCGGCACCTCCGAGCAGCTGAACATGGACCGCCGCGCCGATGGCGACTACAAGAAGGTGGCATCCTTTGCGGCTGTCCTGCCCGCCAACGACCCGGAGATCCTGGTCTATGTCATGCTGGACGACCCCAACAATGCCCGCACCGACTATTCCTCCATTCTGGCGGCTCCGGTGGTGGGCAACATCATCAGTGAGATCGCGCCCTATCTGGGCATCGCCACCGACGGCGTGGACCGCAGCGGCACCACCGTCAAGGTGCCCAACCTGACGGGCAAGGAGTGGAGCAACGCGCAGGTGCAGCTGAACATCAAGGGCTTGAAGCATCACCTGGCCGAGAGCGAATCCGACCAGATCGCCGCCCTTGTTACCTACCAGTACCCCCGCGCGGGGGCAGAGGTGCCCTACGGCACCACCGTTTATCTGTATACCGATACTTATGAGGGCAAGCACGCCGAGGTGCCGGACGTGACCGGCAAGAGCGCGGACTTTGCCCGGCAGATGCTGAACGCCGCAGGGCTCAACTGCACAGTCGAAGGCTCCGGCACGGTCCAGAGCCAGAGTGAGGCACCCGGCTCCAGCGTCCAGCGGGGAACCATCGTACATCTGATCTGTGGATAAAGGGGAATGAGAGTATGGAAGCAATTGCAGCAAACATCCTGTTGGAGGGCCTGGCGGTCAACGCGCTGGCCCAGTGCGAGACCCCGGTCACGCTGGTGACCACCGACAGCCGTGAGGTCTGCCCCGGGTGCATCTTTGTGGCGTTCCCGGGCGAAAAATTCGACGGCCATGATTTTGCCGCCAAGGCGCTGGAAAACGGCGCGCTCTGCGTGGTGCTGAACCACCCCGTGGAAGGCGTGCCGGAGGAGAAGAGCGTGATCTGCCCGGACAGCTACCACGCCATGATGGTGCTGGGGGCCAATTATCGCAGCCAGTTCCACCCCAAAGTGGTGGGCGTGACCGGCAGCGTGGGCAAGACCACCACCAAGCAGATGACCTACGCCGCCATTGCAGGCTTTGGCAGTACCATCAAGACCGAGGGCAACCAGAACAATGAGCTGGGCCTGCCCCGCACCATGTTCCGCATCGGCAAAGAGACCCAGTACGCCGTGGTGGAGATGGGAATGAGCCACGCCGGAGAGATCGAGCGCCTGAGCAAGTGCGCTCGCCCGGATGTGGGCATCATCACCTGCATCGGTGTGTCCCACATCGGCAATCTGGGCAGTCAGGAGAACATCTGCAAGGCAAAGCTGGAGATCTGCGCCGGTCTGCCGGAGGGTGCCCCGCTGGTACTGAACGGGGACGACCCCTTCCTGCGCAAGGCCGTTCTGCCCGACCATGTCCGTCCGGTCTGGTTCAGCCTGGGCGATGAGAACGCCGATGTCTGTGCCCTGTCCATCCAGCAGGATGAAAAGGGCATGAGCTTTGTGCTGGAGGATCACGAGGAGGGGACTTTCCTCGTAAAGATCCCCGCCATGGGCCGGCACAACGTGGCCAACGCACTGGCTGCCTACTGCGCCGCCACCCGTCTGGGGCTGGATGCCCGCCGGGTCATTGCCGGTCTGGCTGACTTTGAGCAGACCGGGATGCGCCAGAAGGTGGTGCACGCCAGAGGTGTGGATGTCATTGAGGATTGTTACAACGCCAACCCCGACAGCATGAAGGCCGCGCTGGCCATGTTCAGGGAGTATCCCTGCAAGCGCCGCTTTGCTCTGCTGGGCGATATGCTGGAGCTGGGCGATATCAGCCGCGCTGCCCACGAGGAGGTGGGCCGTCAGGCTGTGGAGAACAAGGTGGACTACCTCGTCACCTATGGCGAGCAGGCCAAGCGCATTGCCGTGGTGGCTGCTGCCAAGGGGCTGCCCACCCTCCATGCCGACACCTACGCTCAGGCCGCCGAGGCCCTGCTGAACAAAATGCAGCCCGGCGATGCCCTGCTGGTCAAGGCCAGCCGCGGCATGGCACTGGAAAAAGTGCTGGAGATCTTTTACAAGGAGTAACATCGAGCTATGATTCGTTTCGCCTTGATCGCCGCCTCAACGCTGGGGTTCTTCCTCACGGCGGCGCTCGGGAATCTGATGGTGCCGCTGCTGCGGGCGTTCCAGGGACGCTGGGATGAGCCCAAGGCCCGGCAGGCACCATCACCCAAGCAGGAAGCGCCGGATGCCGAGCCGGAGCGCCCGCCGCAGGCCCCCACCATGGGCGGGCTCTGCCTGATGGTGGGGGTGCTGGCTGCTGTGGGCGTGGGCTGGACAGCCGCCTGTGTGGCCCAGCCTGAGCTGCTGGGGGCCGAGAGCCTGTTCTCGATCCGGCTGCTCACAGCGCTGCTGGGAGCTTTGCTCTTTGGCGGCGTGGGCCTGCTGGAGGATCTGGCACGCATCCGCAGCCGTTCGGTGCTGGGCCTGCGGCGGCACACCCGCCTTGGGCTGGAAGCCGCTGCCGGTGCCGTGGTGCTGGTGCTGCTGGGAGCCAAAGGCTGCCTTGCAGCCGGGATCACCCTGCCGGGTGTGGGCTATGTCGATCTGGGCATTGCCGCCCCGCTGCTGTGGGAAGGGCTGCTGGTCGCACTGGCCGAGTGCGTCCGCATTGCCGATGGCATGGACGGCATCGTCTGCGGTACATCCTTTGCGGCCATGCTGGGCCTGATGGGAGTGATGACCCTGCTGGGCTGGTTCCCGCTGGGCGTTCTGCCCGCCGCACTGGCCGGTTCCCTGATGGCCTTCCTGCTCTGGAACTTCCCGCCCGCAAAGCTGCGGCTGGGCAGCGTGGGCAGCCTGTTTCTGGCCGGGATGCTGGGGTGCGTGCCCCTGTGCATCGGCTGGCCTGACCTCACCCTGCCGCTGGCCCTGCCCTTCTGGTTGGAGGGCGGCATGGTGGCCCTGCAGATCCTGGTCTGCAAGGCCAGCCGGGGCCGCAGGCAGCTGTTCCGCTCGGCACCGCTCCACCGCTGGCTGGAGCTGCGGGGCCAGAGCGCGGAACAGATCTTTTATACCTTTTGTGTCATTGCCATGCTGGGCGTGGCGCTGACCGTTCAGCTGGCAAAAATCAGTTAAGGAGGGGTGCAGTTTGGCAACACTCCGCAGAAAAAAAGCAGAGCCGTTTTCCGTCTTTCAGCGGGACCCCGGCCCCTGGCCGCCCATCCTGCTCAACTGGATGGCGACCCTGGCCATCATCATGGTGTTCGGGCTGGTCATGCTGTTCAGTGCAAGCTATACCACGGGCTATCTCCGCTTTGGGGACAGCTTCCATTACATCAAATCCCAGCTGCTCTGCACGGTGCTGGGCCTGGGCATGATGTTCCTGTTCTCCTATTTTGACCACCGTTTCCTGCGCAGAATGGTCAAGCTGGGCTATGTTGTCTGCCTGATCCTGCTGGTGCTGGTGCTGTTCAGCAGCCCCATCAACGGCTGCCGCCGGTGGATCAGCTTCGGCGGCCTGACCTTACAGGCCTCCGAGGTGGCAAAGTTTGAGATGATCCTGCTCACGGCAGACATCGCCGCCAGGACCCCACAGGTCAAATTCGGCGAGATGCCCCTGCGCAAGTGGGTCTACCACAGCATCGTGGTGGAGCTCATCCGGCCCATCCTGTGGCTGGTGCCTGTCCTGATCCTGCTGGTGCTGGAGCCCCACATGTCGGGCATCCTGCTGACCACAGCCATCGTGGGCACCATCCTGCTGCTGGGCGGCAGCGGCGGCATCATTACCTGGGGCTGTGCCGGTGCCGCGCTGTTCCTGCTGGAGACTTTGCTGAAGCATGTGGACTCCATCGACTACCTGCAGAGCCGTCTGGACGGCTGGACGCAGGATCTTGACCGGATGACCAGCCAGACCAAGCAGAGCCTGTACGCCATCGGCTCAGGCGGTGCCACGGGGCTGGGCCTTGGCAACAGCATCGAAAAGCAGCTCTGGCTGCCGGAGAGCACCAACGACTTTATCTTCAGTGTCGTGTGCGAGGAACTGGGCTTCGTCGGCGCGGTGATCGTCATCGTGCTGTTCGTCCTCTTTCTGGTGCAGGGCTTCTGGATCGCCTTCCATGCCGAAAACCGGTTCTGCACGCTGGTGGGCATCGGCATCATGGCGCAGATCGCCTGGCAGGTGTTCTGCAACATTGCCGTTGTCACCAACACCCTGCCCAACACCGGCATTTCGCTGCCCTTCTTCTCCTCCGGCGGCACCAGCCTGATCCTGCTGCTGGCCGAGATGGGCGTTATGGTCAATATCGGGCGCAACGGCGAACGGGCCCGCCTGGAACGGGAGGAAGCCCACGCCGAGCGGGAGCGCCAGCGCAAGGCAAAGACCATTGTGCTGGATACCGCGCGCAGAGCGCAGACAGAACAGTAAGGAGGAATCAAGATGCGTGTACTCATTGCAGCCGGCGGCACTGCCGGCCATATCAACCCGGCTCTGGCCATTGCGGGAGCCATCAAAAAGGCCGACCCCACCGCCGAGATCCATTTTGCGGGCCGGAAAGAGGGCATGGAGTACCGTCTGGTCACACAGGCGGGCTATCCCTTCCATCACATCGAGATCACCGGCTTTCAGCGGAAGCTGAGCCTGAACAATATCAAGCGGAACATCATTACCCTGTGGAATCTGGCACTCTCCGGCCCCAAGGCCAAAAAGATGATGAAGGACATCCAGCCCGACCTGGTCATTGGCTGCGGCGGCTATGTGTCCGGCCCGGTGGTGCGCTGCGCCGCCAGACAGGGCATCAAGACCGCCCTGCATGAGCAAAACGCCTTTCCCGGTGTGACCAACAAGCTGCTGGCCCCGGATGTGGACATCGTGTTCGCCGCCGTGCCCGCCGCCGTGGAAAAGCTGGGCGCACCCGAAAAGACCATCGTGGTGGGCAACCCCGTCCGGCCTGAGGTGTTCACCCAGGCGAAGAACCGGAAAGCCATCCGTGCCGAACTGGGCGCAGGCGACCGCACCGTGATCCTCTCCTTCGGCGGCAGTCTGGGTGCCCGCCGCGTGAACGAGGTGGTGGCCGACCTCTGCGCCTGGGAGCAGAAGAACAAAAAGCCCGTCCTCCATCTCCATGCCACCGGCCAGTACGGCGTACAGCTGTTTCAGGATCTGGAAAAGGAAAAGGGCTTTGCCCCCGGCGAGAGCCTTGTGGTGAAGGAATACATCAACAATATGCCCGAGCTGCTGGCTGCAGCGGACCTTGTCATCAGCCGTGCCGGTGCCCTGACACTGGCTGAGCTGGAGGCTGTGGGCCGTGCCGCCGTGCTCATCCCCAGCCCCAACGTGGCCGAGAACCACCAGTATTACAACGCCATGGAGCTGCAGAAGGCCGGTGCCGCTGTGGTCATTGAGGAAAAAGACCTGACCGGCGAAAAGCTGGTGCAGACCGTTTCCGGGATGCTGGCCCAGCCCGGCAAGCTGGCTGAGATGGGCCGCAATGCCCGGAGCCTGTCGGTGGACGACAGCCTGGACCGCATTGCGGATGCCCTGCTCAAGCTGGTCAAGACCCCGTAACGGAAGGAAAAAACAGAGGAAAGGAGGTGCAGCCGGATGCCGCAGAATGACCGGAACAGCCGGAACCGCAAGCGCCGCCGGGCCTACGATCAGGCCCGGGATGACCGGCGCGGCGGGCAGAGCACCCAGCGCCGCAGCAGCGCGGGTGCTGGCAGTGACCTGGGGTACAGCGGGTACGCAGGATATTCCTCCGGCGGCCACCCCATCACGAACCCCAATTATGACCCTGATGCGCCCCGCCCCAGCCGGTATACGGAGCGCACGGTGAACTACGGCTCCTACCCGGATAACAGCATCACCTTTCCCACCGGCGGGCGGAGCAGCCAGAGCGGCGCACAGCGCCCCCGCAGCGGGCAGAGCGGCCAGCGGCGCACCTCCGGGGGCAATCAGCGGAACCGCCGCCCGGCCAGCGGCCAGAACCGGAACGCCCAGCGCCGCCCGCAGAACGCCCAGAGCCGCAGCGGCCAGCGGATGCGGCCGGTGCAGGGGCAGAACGCCCGGCGTGACCCCGTCCGGCGGGAGGGCAGGAAAAAGCGGAAGCTGACCCGGGCCGCCATCCGGCGGCGCAGGCTCATGCGGCGGCTCACGGCCCTTGTCATGCTGCTCTGCGTCATCGGCGCGGGGGTCTACCTCACCGTGACGATGCTGTTCAAGATCAGCTCTATTCAGGTGCAGACAGCGGACGGTGTGGTGCAGGAGGCCGGCGGCTATACCAGCGACCAGATCCTGCAGGCGCTGGATGTCCATCTGGAAGAGAATATCTTCAGTTTTGACCCCGGCAGCAAGGCCGCCGCGCTGGAAAAAGTGTTCCCCATGCTGGAGGATATCCGGGTGGAGCGGGATTACCCCGGCACCGTGGTGGTGCGGGTAACAGAAGCCCAGCCTGCCTGGGCCATGCAGACCTCCTCCGGCTGGCTGACCCTCTCGGGCGGCCTGAAGATCCTGGAGAGGGATTCTGCCCAGCCTGCCGGTCTGCCCACCCTGTACGGCGGCGAACCGGTCTCTGCCGAGCCCGGCGAACAGCTGACCTTTGCGGCGGAGCTCAAGGCCGACAGCACCCCGGACAGCGCCGCCGACAGCAGCGCCTCCGGCACTGTTGAGGAGGAGGCGGACCAGCGGCTGGAAAGCCTGAACACCCTGCTGGCCGCGCTGGATGCCGCAGGCATGAGCGCCGACGTGACCCGCATCGAGTTTGCGGATGTGGACGAGATGGCCTTCCTCTATCAGGACCGCATCAGCGTCTGGCTCGGCACCCTGAATGAGCTGGAATATAAGCTCAAGCTGGCAAAGCACGTCCTGCTGAATGAGGACGGCAAGGGCTGTGCCGCGACGGATACCGGAAAGCTGGACTTCACCCATATCAGCATGTCCAGCACCCGCAAGTTCACCTTTGCACAGGGTGAGCCGGAGCTGCCCTCCGGCTACATCTTGCCTGAACCGGTGGAGGAAACACCCGCCGAAGAAGGTGTGACCGGTGAAACGGCAGAAGGCACGGCCACAGACGGCACTGCCCCGGCAGAGGGCGAAGCCGCTGCAGATGCCGCTGCCGAAACACCAACGGATACCGCCGCGGCCCCGGAAGGCCCCGAGGCCGGACAGACGGCACAGCCGACCCCCGCCGAAGGAACGACCCCGGCGGCGGGCGATGCAAACCAACCCCAAACGACCCAATGAGGAGCGTGTAATGTTATGAAGCTGGAACAATTACTGGAAGGCGTGCCCTTTACGCTGGTGCAGGGCAGCCTGGATACCGAAGTGCAGGACATCATCTACGACAGCCGGAAGGCGGCCCCGGGCCTTGCCTTTGTCTGCATCGTGGGCACCCAGCGTGACAGCCACGAGTTTGCCGCGGACTGCGCCGCCAAGGGCGTGAGCGTGCTGGTCATCCAGCATGACATCGACCTTTCTGCCATGCCCGGTGTGACCGTGGTCAAGGTGGAGAGCAGCCGCTATGCCATGGCGCTGATGAGCGGCAACCTCTTTGGCAACCCCTCCCGCCAGATGACCATGATCGGCGTGACCGGTACCAAGGGCAAGACCACCACCACCCACATGATCAAGAGCGTGCTGGAAGCTGCCGGGAAAAAGGTCGGCATGATCGGCACCAACGGCATCTATTTCATGGGCCGTCATCAGGAGACCGCCAACACCACCCCTGAGAGCTACGAGCTGCAAAAGACCTTCCGCCAGTTTCTGGACGCAGGCTGCGACGTGGCCCTGATGGAGGTGTCCAGCCAGGGCCTGATGATGGACCGTGTGGCGGGGGTGCACTATGATATCGGCGTGTTCACCAACCTTTCCCCCGACCACATCGGCCCCGGTGAGCACAAGACCTTTGAGGAGTACCGCAGCTGGAAGGGGCAGCTCTTCCGGCGGTGTGATGTGGGCGTGGTGAACATCGATGACGAGAACACCGAAGCCCTGCTGGAAGGCCACACCTGCAAGCTGGTGACCTATGGCCGCAGTGAAAAGGCCGACTACCGCGCCGAGGGCTGTGAGCTGCTGCGCACCCACGATTTTCTGGGCGTGGCGTTCCATGTCTCCGGCAGGGACAATATGGATGTCAGGGTGAACATGCCCGGCGAGTTCAGCGTCTACAACGCGCTGGCCGCCCTGGCCGTGGGCAAGGTGCTGGGCCTGCCCGATGCCGCCATCCATGAGGGTCTGGGCAAGTGCGTGGTCAAGGGCCGCGTGGAGCTGGTGCCCATCAGCAAAAAGTTTACCATCCTGCTGGACTACGCCCACAATGAGGTCTCCACCGAGAGCCTGCTCACCACCCTGCGGGCCTATCACCCCCACCGGCTGGTGGTGGTGTTCGGCTGCGGCGGCAACCGCTCCAAGCTGCGCCGCTACGGCATGGGCGAGACCTGTGCCAAAATGGCGGATTTCTCCATCCTGACCGAGGACAACAACCGCTTTGAGAAGATCGAGGACATCCTCGCCGATATCCGGGTGGGCATGAACAAGGGCAACCCCGATGCCAAGTTTGTGGAGATCCCCGACCGTCTGGATGCGCTCCACTACGCCGTGGATCACGCCCAGGAGGGCGACCTGATCGCCGTCATCGGCAAGGGCCACGAGACCTACCGCGACCGTGAGGGCGTGAAAACCCCCTTCCTGGAACGGGAGCTGCTGGAAGAATACGCCCAGCAGATCGGGTTGGAATAAACAACAAAAACGCGCTGTGTCGTTGGACACAGCGCGTTTTTTGTTGCTGCTTTGGCACGCAGGCCTTCGGCTCAGCAGGATCGAATTTGCAGGCGGCCGGTACTCGCACGGCCACAGCAGCTCTTATGCGCCCCACACCAGCCAGAGATACACATAGCCTGTCAGGACGGCTGCCAGTGTGAACGGAATGCCGATGTGCAGGAAATCACGGGTGCGCACCTGCTCACCCTGCTTGCGCAGGATGCCGATGGCTGCAATGTTGGCCGAAGCGCCAATGGGGGTCAGGTTGCCGCCCAGAGTTGCACCCGTGAGCAGGCCGAAATAAAACAGCTCGGGCGGGAAGCCTGCACCGCCGTTCATCAGCCCGGCAATGCTTTGCACCACCGGCAGCATGGTGGCCACATAGGGGATGTTGTCGATGAAGGCAGAAAGGCCCACCGAGACGAATACCAGCAGGGTATAGAGCCGGAAGGGGTCATCACCGGAGAGGGTGTAGAACAGCTGGGCGGCGGCATCGATGACCCCGGCCTTGCGGATGCCCTCGATCAGGATGAACAGCCCGAACAACAGCAGCAGGGTGTCACAGTCCAGTTCCCGGGCCACCAGCCGGAACGACGCGAACGAGCGGCGGCGCAGGCAGGCGCGCAGGATGCCGAACAGGCAGACCCCTGCACAGATCAGCCCGCTGCGCAGGCCGTAGAGCGCCAGCGGCAGCCCGCCCGCAGGTTGGGGCAGGAAGGAGGCCGCGATGAGCAGGCCCACCGTCAGCAGCATCAGGGCGGAGGGAACCGTGTCAGTGACCTCGGTCTCCACCGTGGCCGAGATGGGCTGGGTCTCGTGCCGGAAGGTGAACAGCAGCACGCCCAGAGAGGCCAGCGCCCCCAGCTCCACCCCAAAGAAGATGCCGGGCCTGCCCTCCATCCAGAAGAAATGGAAGAAGTTCATCCCCGCAAAGCCGCCCAGCAGGATGCTGGTGGTGTCGCCCACAAGGGTGGCGGCTCCCTGCAGGTTGGAGGAGACCGCAATGGAGATGAGGACGGGCACGGGGGAGATCTTGAGCTTGCGGGCAATGGCAAGGCCCACAGGGGCCACCATGAGCACCGTGGCAACATTGTCCACAAAGGCGCTGATGACCCCGGCAAAAAGGGCCAGCATACACACGGCCCATTTCACATTGGGTACCCGCACGATGAGCAGCTCGGCCAGCCGGGCGGGCATCCTGCTCTCAATAAAGAGGGAGACCGTGCCCATGGTGCCCGCCATCATCAGCAGGACATTGAAGTCCACAGCCCGGGCGGCATCCATCAGGGTGAAGTCCCACAGGCCCGCCGCGCCCAGAGCCAGAAACAGAGCGGCCCCGCCCAGCGCGGCAAAAGGCCGGTACTGCGGCAGGGCCAGCATCAGAAGATAGGTCAGCAGAAAAATGATCAGTGCAGGAAGCATACGCAGTCCTCAGCTTTCGGGCCTGGCATCGGTGTCCTCGTCGATCATCCGGTATCCCACGCCCAGTTCGTTCAGAATATAGGTGTTGCGGCCAGGCACGCTGCCCAGCTTTTTGCGGATGTTTGCCATGTTGACCTGCAGCTTTTTGGTGCTGCCGCAGTCGGTATCGCCCCAGATGGCCCGCACGATGGCGGCATAGGTCATCACCCGACCTGCATGTTCCGAGAGGAAGGCCACGATGTTATATTCGGTCTGGGTCAGCTTGATCTCGGCACCGTCCACAAAGACCTTGCGGCGCTCATAGTTGATCTCAAGCCCCTGTGCCCGGAACACGCCGCCGGGCATCCCGCCCAGCACGCCGAAGCGGTTGGTGCGCAGGGCGGCGCGCACCCGGGCCAGCAGCTCGCCGGTGCCAAAGGGTTTGGTGATGTAATCGTTGGCTCCCAGATCCAGCGCTTCGATCTTGTCCTGCTCGGTGGTGCGGGCCGAGAGCACGACGATGGGGGTCAGGAACTTCTGCCGCACAAAACGGATGAGCTCCAGTCCGTCCCGGTCGGGCAGGCCCAGATCCAGGATGATAAGGTCCGGATTGTGGGAGGTGAACAGGGTCTGGCCCATGGCGCAGGTGTTGGCAACAAGGGCCTGATAGCCGTTGGTCTCCAGCAGCGTCTCAATAAAGCTGCAGATGTTGGCCTCATCTTCCACGACCAGAACCTTGAATTTGTTATTGCTCATCTTCGTTTTCCTCCGTCTCGATCGATTCGGTCTCCAGCCAGAAGCGGATGCTGGTGCCCTCGCCCACCTTGCTCTCGGCCTGGATCTCGCCGCCGTGGGCCTTGACGATGGCGGCACAGACCGAAAGGCCGATGCCCATGCCGTGCTTGCCGCTGTCGGCCGCGGCATCGGCGGGCAGCACACCGGTGAACAGGGTGCGCAGGCGCTCCTTCGGAATGCCGCAGCCGTTGTCCGATACCTCAAACACTGCCCGGCTGCCCAGCGTGAACACCCGCAGGGTCAGCTGGGTCATCCCCTCGGCGTGGACGGCGGCATTTTCCAAAAGGTTCGTCAGCACCTGCGAGATCAGCATCGAGTCCATGGGGATCACGATGAAGCTGTCGGGCAGGTAGGTGGTAACGGGCACCTTGGGGTAGCGCTTCTGGAACCGCACCAGCACGGTGTCGATCAGCTCGTCCAGCACGGTGGGGGTCTTTTGCACGGCCACCTGCCCGTCGTCAAAGCGGGTGACGGACAGCAGGTTCTCCACCATCCGGTTCAGCCACTGGGCATCGGAACAGGCTTCGCCAAGAAGTTTTAATTTTTGCTCTTTTTCCAGGCTGTCATAATTTTCAATGACCGTGGAACAGGCCCCGTAAATGGAAGTAAGGGGCGTGCGCAGATCGTGGGAGACGGCCCGCAGCAGGGTGGCCCGCATCTTTTCGGTCTCGCTCTCCATCCGCAGCTGTTCCTGCTTTTTGATGCGGGTGGTCAGGGTGCTGGTCATAATGGACACCACCAGCATCGCCATGCCCGAGAACAGGTTTTCCGGCAGGGTGAAGTTGAAGGCAAAGTAAGGGGAGCGGAACGCAAAATTCACGGCCAGCACGCCGATCAGGGAAGCCACTACGCCCCACACATAACCATCCGTATAGACCGAGATCAAAAAAACTGCCAGAACAAACACCATCGATGCAACGCCATCGATCCGGCCGGTGATCTGCTGTGTGCCGGTCACGATGAGAAAGGCAGCGCACAGCACAGCGGCCAGGACCAGCGCGTCGTGCCAGCGGGTCTTCTGCTTCATGGGGATCCCTCCATATCTATTCTACTCCAGATGAAAAGTATACCATACTTTTCCTAAAGATGCAGTAAAGGCTGAAAAAAGAGCTGTTGTTCCGAGGGTGGGCTGCACAGAATGCCCAAACCCATGGATTCTTTTCCGATTTTATGCTATTATAAAGAGTAAGAGCAAGGAGAGAGCGCTCTCAGGGATAAGAGAAAACGTAACGTTGCAATAGAAGGAGAAGAGAATCATGGGAAAATATTTTGGAACCGACGGCTTCCGTGGCGAGGCCGGTGTGAACCTGACCGCCGACCACGCCTACAAGGTGGGCCGTTTTCTGGGCTGGTATTATAATGCACTGCGGGAGCGCAGCGGCAACAATGAGCCTGCCCGCATCGTCATTGGCAAGGACACCCGCCGCTCCAGCTATATGTTCGAGTACAGCCTGGTGGCGGGCCTGACCGCTTCCGGTGCGGATGCCTACCTGCTCCACGTCACCACCACCCCCAGCGTGGCCTATATTGCCCGCGTGGATGATTTTGACTGCGGCATTATGATCTCCGCCAGCCATAACCCGTTCTACGACAACGGCATCAAGCTGATCGACTGCTACGGCGAAAAGATGCCCGAGGAGACCCTGCTGCTGGTGGAGGACTACATCGACGGAAAGCTCCATGTCTTTGATCAGGATTGGCCGGAGCTGCCCTTTGCCCACCGGGAGCATATCGGCTGCACCGTGGACTATGTGGCAGGCCGCAACCGCTACATGGGCTACCTGATCAGCCTGGGTATCTACTCCTTCAAGGGCATCAAGGTGGGTCTGGACTGCGCCAACGGTGCCAGCTGGAACATTGCCAAGAGCGTGTTCGATGCGCTGGGCGCAGACACCTATGTCATCAACAACCAGCCCAACGGCCTGAACATCAACTTGAACGCAGGTTCCACCCATATCGAGGGCCTGCAGAAGTTTGTGGTGGAAAAGGGTCTGGATGTGGGCTTTGCCTATGACGGCGATGCAGACCGCTGCCTCTGCGTGGATGAAAAGGGCAATGTGATCACCGGTGACCACATCCTGTACATCTATGGCTGCTACATGAAGGAGCGCGGCAAACTGCTGACCAACACCGTTGTCACCACAGTCATGTCCAACTTTGGCCTGTACAAGGCCTTTGACGAGCAGGGCATCGGCTACGCCAAGACTGCCGTGGGAGACAAGTATGTCTACGAGTATATGGCCAAGAACGGCTGCCGCATCGGCGGTGAGCAGAGCGGCCACATCATCTTCTCCAAGTACGCCAGCACCGGTGACGGCATCCTGACCAGCCTGAAGATGATGGAGGTCATGCTGGCCAAGAAGAAGCCCCTGAGTGCGCTGGCCGCCCCGCTGAAGATCTACCCGCAGGTGCTGGAAAATGTCCGTGTGACCGATAAGAAGGCCGCGCAGGACGATGCTGCCGTGCAGGCTGCTGTCAAGGCGGTGGCCGAGGCACTGGGCGATACCGGCCGCATCCTTGTCCGGGAGTCCGGCACCGAGCCGGTGGTCCGCGTGATGGTGGAGGCCCCCGACCACGACACCTGCCAGAAGTACGTTTCTCAGGTGGTGGATGTCATCAAGGCACAGGGCTACAGCGTCTGACGCTGAGCCGGAAAGAGAGCGCAGGATGAAGAAGTTCAAACGGATGCTGGCGGGGCTGGCCTGTGTGCTGGCGGTCTGCCTGTGTACCCCCACCGCTTTTGCGGCAAAGGTCATCATCTATTTTGATGCCAACGGCGGTGTCTGTACCTCTGCTGCGGAGCGCACCAATGCCGACGGCCAGCTGACGAGCCTGCCCACCGCCACCATGGAGGGCTATACCTTCGATGGCTGGTACACCACCGGTACGGATGATGTTACCGGTTTTCCCATTGATGTGCAGGTCAAAGCCAACGATACGGCGTTTGGTGCGGATACCACCGTCTATGCCCACTGGTCGGCCAATGGCGGCAGCGCGGAAGTGGTAGAAGAGAAAGAGGTAGACCCGGACACCCTTCTTACAACGATGGGGCTGGCGGCCGGAAGCGTCGTTCTGGTGCTGCTGGCAAGCCTGGCACTTTGAGAGGAGCGGACATGCAGCAGAACTTAAAATTTCCGGCGCAGTGCACCGTCATTCCCGCTGAGGAGCTGGAGCAGGTTTCCGGCGGCGCTCCTGCCTGGGTAGGAGAGCTGAAGGATCAGATCCGCCCCTACTGGCAGAAGGCAAAGCCCTATCTGGCCTTTGGCATCGAGTGCGGCAAGGCCTTTGTGCAGGTCGTTGCGGCGGCATACAGCATCTACATCTATGGCCGGATCATTCAGGACTCCATGCACGGCATCAAGGACAGCCTGAACTGGTTCAAGGGCCTGGACTGAACATATCGGGATATGAAACGTCCCCCTGCGCCGTTTGCAGTTTGAACGGAGCAGGGGGACGTTTGTTTGTATCGCTGTCAGGCAGGTTTCTTATCTGCAAGCGCTTTTACTTCGTCGAGAGAAAGCTCTGTACACTCAGCAATCGTTTCCAGATCCAGCTGCCCCAAAGCCAGCATCTTCTTTGCTGTCCGTACAGCCTTTTGATACTCGGCATCTCTTGCGGATTCTCGCGCAACCTCTTCAAATGCTCTGCACATCTGTGATCTCCCTCCTTCGGTTTCTTTCAGATAGCGTACCTCTTTGGCAAGAAGCGGGTTCAACATTTTGTTCGGGTCGGTACAGTTCATGTCATGCATCAAACGCCCAACGGGATGCTCCAAATCACGGAATGCGCCATTCACATAAATGATATGAGCTCCATCACCGAACGTGGTGTGCTGCAGCTCTGTGACTGTTCTCTCTACATGATATAACGGCAGGCCTGCACCATATTTGTCATGCTCAGTGATGAAGATGACATAGGTGTCCACCAATGCGTCAAAATCTTCACCTTTTTCCAGTAACGTCCGGTCGATGACACTGCTGTGGAAGCGCGCCCGGCGGACGCTGGCACCTTTGTCTGCCCGCTGGACCTCGATGTCCAGTACGCGGCCCTTGGTATCTACAGCCCGGATGTCCAATTTGATGGAGCGCTTGGTTGCGCTTTTGTATTCCACCTGAGCCTCGGTGCACTGAACCTTGATGTCGTTGCGCTCAAGAATCGTGCGCAGGATATATTCCACCGGCTCGATTTTTTCATCCAATGCTTCTGAAAAGAAATCATCGTCCATCAGCCGCAGTCCCTTCAGGAGCTCGAGATAATGCTGATACTGGTCCTTCATGGCAGGATACCTCTCTTTATAAGGTGTGCGGCTGTTCCTGATTCTAAATTATCATAATCCTGTTGAAAATGCAAGTAGCAAACCCCTTAGTCATCCGTACTGTCGAGCTTCAGCACGGCGGTAAAGGCTTCACTGGGCAGGGAGACGCTGCCGAGCTGGCGCATCTTCTTTTTGCCCTCCTTCTGCTTTTCCAGCAGCTTCTTCTTGCGGGAGATATCGCCGCCGTAGCACTTGGCCAGCACGTCCTTGCGCATGGCCTTGACGGTCTCACGGGCGATGATCTTGCCGCCGATGGCGGCCTGCACAGGGATTTCGAACAGGGTGCGGGGAATGTTATCACGCAGCTTTTCGCAGATGCGGCGACCCTTGGCGTAGGCGTTGTCCCGGAACACGATCATGGAGAGTGCATCCACAGGGTCACCGTTCAGCAGGAAGTCCAGCTTGACCAGATCGCTCTCGCGGTACTCCTTGAACTCGTAGTCGTAGCTGGCGTAACCGCGGCTGCGGCTCTTGATGGCATCGAAGAAGTCGTAGACGATCTCGCCCAGAGGCAGGGCGTAGTGCAGGTCCACGCGGACATCGTCCAGATACTTCATGTCGATGAGCACGCCGCGCTTCTGCTGGCACAGATCCATCAGGGCACCCACGTAATCGTTGGGGGTGTAGAGGTGGACATCCACAAAGGGCTCCTCCTGCTTGACGATGTTGGAGGGGTCCGGGTAGCTGGACGGGTTGTCGATCATCTCCACAGTGCCGTCCGTCAGGGTCAGGCGGTAGCGCACGCTGGGGGTCGTGGTGATGATATCCAGGTCGAACTCCCGCTCGAGACGCTCGGTGATGATCTCCATGTGGAGCAGGCCCAGGAAGCCGCAGCGGAAGCCAAAGCCCAGCGCGGCACTGGTCTCAAGTTCAAAGGTCAGGGAAGCGTCGTTCAGCTGCAGTTTTTCCAGCGCGTCCTTCAGGTCGGGGTACTTGGCACCGTCGGCGGGGTAGATGCCGCAGAACACCATGGGCTTGACCTGACGGTAGCCGGGCAGGGCCTCGGAGGTGGGGCGGCCTGCCAGTGTGACGGTATCGCCCACGCGGGTGTCCTGCACGGTCTTGATGCTGGCGGTCAGGTAGCCGACCTCGCCGGCCTGCAGCTGGCTGCAGGGGGTCAGGCTGGTGGCACCCATGTGGCCCACTTCCACCAGCGTGAACTCTGCCCCGGTGGCCATCATCTTGATGGTGTCGCCGGGCTTGACGGTGCCCTCGAACACGCGGATGTAGACGATAACGCCCTTGTAGCTGTCGTAGATGCTGTCAAAGATCAGGGCCTTGAGGGGAGCGTCCGGTTCGCCGGTGGGGGCGGGGATATCGCTGACCACCCGCTCCAGCACCTGATCGACGTTCAGGCCAGTCTTGGCAGAGACGCGGGGCGCATCCATGCAGGGCAGGCCGATCACATCCTCCACCTCCTGGGCCACCTCGTCCGGGTGGGCGCTGGGCAGGTCGATCTTGTTCAGGATGGGCACCAGCTCCAGATCGTGCTCCAGAGCCATGTAGGTGTTGGCCAGCGTCTGGGCCTCCACACCCTGGGTGGCATCCACCACCAGAATGGCACCCTCACAGGCGGCCAGACTGCGGCTGACCTCGTAGGCAAAGTCCACATGGCCCGGGGTGTCGATGAGGTTGAACTCGTAGGTCTTGCCGTCCTTGGCAGTGTAGTTCAGGGTAACGGCGCGGGCTTTGATGGTGATGCCGCGCTCCCGCTCGATGTCCATGTTATCGAGGATCTGATCCTCCATGATGCGCTCGTCCACGCTCTTGGTCAGCTCCAGAATGCGGTCCGACAGGGTGGACTTGCCGTGGTCGATGTGTGCAATGATGCAGAAATTTCGGATGTTGTCTCTTGCCATGTAATTCCTCCGGGAGAGTGTGTTAGTCGTTCAGGATCCAGTCCTCCACGGCAGCGGTCGTGCCGTGTTCCAGATAAACACGGGGCACCCGGCGGGAAACGCCGCAGAGCACCTCGTAGGTGATGGTATCGGTCTTGCGGGCAATGTCCTCCGCACTGTCGCTGACAGTGCCGCCCCACAGGATGGCTTCGTCCCCCTCCTGCACCGTGCCCGGCACAGCAGAGACATCCACCATCATCTGATCCATGCAGACCCGGCCCAGCACCGGGCAGGGCGTGCCGTGGATCTCCACGATGCCCTTGCCGCAGCTGAGCTGGCGGGGGTAGCCATCGGCGTAGCCGGTGCAGAGGGTGGCCACCGGCGTGGGCCGCTCTGCTGTGAACCGGCGACCATAGCTGGTGGACTGGCCCGGCTGCAGCACCTTGACCATGCTGACCACGGTCTTGAGCTTCATCACCGGGCGGAACAGCCCGAAGCGGACTTCATCGCTGGGGTCAAAGCCGTACAGGATGATGCCGGGGCGGGCCATGCAGTGTGCCCGGGGCAGGCCCTCGGGCCAGTCCGGGTGGAGCATCACACCGGCTGAGTTGTCGCAGTGGACGATGCCGGGCTCGTGCCCGGCTGCCGTCAGGGCGCTGCAGGCCTGCACAAAGAGCCGGTGCTGCTCGGCGGTGTAGGCAATGTTTTCCTCAGCGGTATCATCGGCCACTGAGAAGTGCTGGAACAGGCCGGTCATTTCCAGGCCGGGCAGGGTGCAGGCGGCGATGGCCTCGGCAATGGCGGCATCAAAATCGGTGCGCAGAGCAAAGCCGATGCGGCCCATGCCGGTATCCACAGCCAGATGCACTTTGACCCGGCCCCCGGCGGCCTGTGCGGCCTCGCTCAGGGCTTGGGCCTGGGGCAGGGAATAGCAGGCCGCGGTGATATCGTCCCGGATGAGGGCGGCAGCGTATGCGGGCTGCACATGGCCCAGAATGAGGATGGGCAGGGTTTGGCCGCTCCTGCGCAGCTGCAGGGCCTCGGCCAGGCAGCTGACAGCCAACCAGGAAGCGCCCTCCTGCGCAAAGATCCGGGCGCACTGGACGGCACCGTGGCCGTAGCTGTCGGCCTTGACCACGGCACACAGGGGCAGGCTGCCTGCCCGCTGCTTTACGGTGCGGAAGTTAGCCCGCAGGGCATCGAGGTCGATCTCAGCCCAGACATGTTTTTCAAAGTTCTGCATCTGCATGATGCATTCCCTCCTTTGGGGATGGATTGGATGTGCGTCCTGTATGGACCGGCCGCCAACCGTCGATGCCGCTTTCCTGCAGAGCATGGAGCGTTTTCTGCCGGAAGGCGTGGTCGGTGCGGCAGCGCTCCCGGACAAAATCCTTGGTCTGCTCCCGCACAGTCACACCGTCGGCGGGACAGCGGCTCTTGACGATGGGGAAGTCCTCCTCCTTTACCGCACAGCGCACCTCGTGTTCGGTGGCCAGCAGCATGGGGCGGATCAGGGTCAGGCCCCGGCGGTCCAGCTGGGTGACCGGGGAGAAGCAGCCAATGCGGCCCTCCCGCCAGAGATTCATGTAAAAGGTCTCGACAGCATCATCGAGGTGATGGCCCAGCGCCACTTTATTGCAGCCAAGCTCCTGCGCCGCCGTGTGCAGCGCGCCCCGGCGCAGCCTGGCGCAGAGGGAACAGGGGTTCTTTTCCTGCCGGTATTCAAACACGATGGGGCCGATCTCGGTGCGGCGCACCTCGTAGGGGACCCCATACCGGGCGAACAGCGCCGCCAGCGGGCTGTAATCCACAGCCTGGTGGTCAAACTGCGGGTCAAGGGTAACGGCCACGACCTCGTAATCAAAGCCGAGGTACCGGCGCAGCTGGGCCAACCCGATGGTCAGGGCCACGCTGTCCTTGCCGCCCGAAACGCCCACCATGATCTTATCACCGGGGGAGATCATTTCGTAATCCTGCACGGCCTTGCGCATCAGGCCGCAGAGCCGCTGCATGGCGTGTGGATCGCTCATGTCAGGCTCACGCTTTCCACCAGATTGACGATATCGCTGATGGAGGCCAGCTTGGTCAGGCCGGAAACATAGACCACATCGCCGCTGTCGTATTCAATGGTGGCCAGCACGGCGTAGTAGGCCTGGATATCACAGCGCACGGCAGTGACAGTGGCACCCTCCACCTGCAGCTTGACCTTACGGGGGCTGATGACACCGTAGGCTGCTTTCAGGTCGGCTTCCGACTGGCCGATGAAATCTTCGTATGTGGTTTTGTCCCCCCGCTGGAACAGCACCACCTGATAGTTGGCGTTGGCGCTGTCCTCACCGGAAGCCAGCTGCAGCGCATGGCCCAGCGCAGCATCCTCGGTCATCTGACAGACGGGCCAGACGGCACTTTCGTAATCCACCGAGATGCCATTCTCTGCATCAAAGTGGGTGTCGGGGTTGGCGGGAGTACGGCGGTTGACAGCCAGCGTCAGCCCAAAGTAGGCCAGCGCACCCAAAAGCACGATCACGCCCATGGCGAGCAGCAGCCTGGAGGCCCGCTGCTGGGAGGAATCCTGCGTGTGAATGTCTTTCGGCATGGGAAAAATCTCCTTTTTACAATATCTTATATAGTATAACACACTCGGCGGCAAAATTGTAGCGCCGCCGGGACAAATTTGCCCCCCGGAGGCTGAAAAACTTTTTGAAAATGCGATTTCAGAAAACGCGAGATTTCAAGAGGATTCAAGAGATTTTGAGAGGTATAAAAATTTCCACTGAAAAAATCGCAAAAAGATGTTGACAGGCGCTTTTTTGTGTTGTATACTGACACTTGCGCCCCCAAAGGCGCCTGAATCGTACCAAACACTTATCAGGAGGAAATAGATATGAGCACTACTCTCGTAAAGCCCGCTGAAGTCGAGCGCAAGTGGTATCTGCTCGACGCAACCGGCAAGAGCCTGGGTCACGTCGCTGCTGAGGCCGCTGTTCTGCTGCGCGGCAAGCAGAAGGTCAACTACACCCCCAATGTCGATTGCGGCGATTACGTCGTTGTCGTCAACTGCGACAAGGCAGTTCTGACCGGCAAGAAGGCTGAGCAGAAGTTCCACATCACCCACAGCAAGTACATTGGCGGCCTGAAGAAGGTCCAGTACAGCAAGCTGATGGCTGAGAACAGCGACCTGGCTATGACCTACGCTATCAAGGGCATGATCCCTTCCAACACCATCGGTGCTAAGGCTCTGACCCGTCTGCACTGCTACCAGGGTGCCGAGCACGCTCACGCAGCTCAGAAGCCCGAGAAGATTGAGTTCTAAGAAGGAGGCAATCGAACATGTACGAAACCAAACCTTATTTCTACGGCACTGGTCGTCGTAAGGATTCCGTTGCCCGCGTTCGCGTTTACACCGGCACCGGCAAGATCACCATCAACGATCGTGATATCGACAACTACTTCGGTCTGGAGACCCTGAAGCTGATCGTCCGTTCTCCGCTGGTCCTGCTGGGCCTGGAGGGCAAGTACGATGTCGTCGTCCGCGTTTCTGGCGGCGGTGTTTCCGGCCAGGCTGGCGCTATCCGCCACGGCCTGTCCCGCGCCCTGCTGCAGCAGAGCGATGAGAATCGTTCTGTTCTGAAGAAGGCTGGCTTCCTGACCCGCGATCCTCGTATGAAGGAGCGTAAGAAGTACGGTCTGAAGGCTGCACGTCGTGCACCCCAGTTCAGCAAGCGCTGATTTGTTTCAGATGTATCTTTACGGCTCTGCTTCGGCAGAGCCGTTTTTTGTTGTCTGCTTTCCCGGAGAACTGGGGAGCACGACTGCGCATCTCCGGCGGTTGCCCCGCAAGGGGCGAGCCGGTGGCGCTGAAGATCTTTGCTCAAGCATCGCGTGCAGGGCGCAGCCCTGCCAGCGATGCACCCCAGTTCTCCAAGCGCTGATTTACCTCAAGCTGTACTTTTACGGCTCTGCTTCGGCAGAGCCGTTTTTGTTTGTTGCGCTCCTGCGCACAAAAAGAACACCCCCGCGCCTTTGGGCCGGGGGTGTTCTGCTGTGATAGGAAATGTCAGATGGAAGCGGAAAGCATCTTTTGCAGCTGGGTCTTGGCCCGGTAGTAGGTCACCCGGGCCCATGCGGCGTTGTGGCCGAAGATCAGCCCGATGCGCTCAAAGGGCAGCTCGCCGAATACCCGGAGGCTGAACACCTCTTTGTAAGGCTCGTCCAGTGTGTGCAGGCACTGATGTACAGTGAATGCCGCTTCCTGATCGACCAGCAGTTGGGCAATGTCCGGAGTGTCGGCGGGGGCGGTTTCGGCATCTTCCAGCGGGGCAGTGTGCTTTGTCCGGCGGCAGTGGGAATAATAGGCGTTGCGGGCCACCGTGAACAGCCACGCCCGTACATCCTGCCGGTCATCGTAGTCCTTCAGACCGTCCAGTGCCTTGAAGAAAGTTTCCTGCGTCAGCTCCTCGGCCAGCGCTTCGTTGTGGGTCAGGCCCTGCAGGAACAGAAACACATCCCGGAAATAGAGCCGGTAAACGCTGTCGATGTCCATAGGCTCAGCCCTTCTTATAGTCGATGCCGTATTCCTGGTCGGTGCCGTAGGCGTAGTCGAAGGTACCGTCCGGGTTTTCCTGCACGATGTAGCGGTCTACCAGCTGTCCATCGCGGTAGTACAGGGTCTGGTCTGCGCAGTCCACGGTCAGCAGCTGGGTGCGAGACACCATGACCCATACAGTGGATCGATCAGAATCCACCAGGGCTGTCAGTACCCGATGCACGCCCGGAAAGCGGTAGCGCATGGCCCGCACAGTGATCTGCGGCTTGCCCCAGCTGAAGGTGTCCTCCATATCCAGCCAGACCCCCTCGCCCTGTGCTTCCAGAATGCAGATGTCTGCACCATTCTCTTTGCGGTTGTAGGTCCAGAACTGAGCCTGCTCTGTGGTGGCCGGGACGCGGGCAGTGCCCATCCAGAATATCAGTGCCAGAGCGCACAGGGCTGCCAGCACTGTGCCGATTGCTGCACGGATGCTCCTTCTTTGCAGGGCGGCCCTGATCCTGCGCAGGGGCGCATCCGGCTGCGCTTCCGGCCGCACCGGCACCGGCTGCTCCATCTGCTCCAGCTCGGCGCGGCATGCTTCACATTCGGCCAGATGCTCTTCCACCAGTGCATTGGTGGCCTCACTGGTGATATGCTCCGCATACAGCGGCAGCAGGTCACGGATGATATCACAATTCGTTTTCATCGTCTTTTGCCCTCCTTTTTCATGGCCTTTCACCCCAATAACGCAGAAAAGGAGAAAGCGTTACAGGTTTCTGCAAATTTTTTGCAGGATCAGCCCTTCTCCTGCCAGAATAACCCGCCGCTGGTTTGGAACAGGGGCCAGGGGTTCACGCTCTTGCTGCCGAGTTTGAAGTCCATGGTCAGCTCCTCGTCCAGCACACCGACAGCCTGCCCCCGCTCCACGGTCTGGCCGCGGGTCACGGAGCGCTCCTGCAGGCCGTACAGATAACTGCGCACGCCGCAGCCATGATCGATGACCACGGTGCTGCCGGTGAGGGCCAGATCGCCTGCAAACACCACCACGCCGCCTGCCGGGGCACGGCAGGGTTCACCGGGGATGGTGTAGAGCCGGGTGGAGTTGGAGCGGCTGCCCTGCTGGCCGCCGGTCACCATGACCTGACCGAAATCCACCAACGTTATGTAGTTTTTTGCCGGGCAGAGAAAGGCACCGGCCCAGAGTTTTTCCCGCACGGGCTGCTCGTACAGGGGCCAGATGTTGTTCCGGAACTCGGTGTTGGCAGCCTCGGTGGATGCAGGTTCCGGCTCCACCTCCACGGTGCCGAAATCCTTGGGCAGAACGGTCAGCGTCCGGGCAAAGGTCTCGCCGTTGACGGTAACGTTGACCGTGTGCCCACCCGCCGAAGCGTTGTAGGCGGCGGGGATGTAGGCACGCCAGCCGCTGCCCAGCCGGACGCACTGGACGCTGCCCAGGTCGGTCTCCACGGCGGGAGCGGTCTCGCCGGTCAGGCCGGTGATGGAAAGCGCCGCCACGCCGCCCTGCTCCAGCCGCTCGGTGGAAAGGGCGACCTCCGCGCTGGCCTGCAGGGTGAACCGGAAGGAGTAGCTGTACCAGCCCGTGGGCTTGGCCGGGTGCTCCACGCCCAGGTTCTTGCGGATGGCACCGGTGGTTCCGCCCTCAAACTGGGTGGCGAGATAATCCTGTGGCAGCCGCCAGACCGTCAGCTTTGCCTTGTAATCCCCATTGGCAGGGAAGAGAAAGTCCTCGTACTGAGAGGCTGACCCCGCAAACACGATGCTGCCGATGTCGGTCTCGATGGTCAGGGTGGTGTAGCTGGCCCAATCGGGCAGGGCGAGGGCCGGGTGTGCGTCATACAGCACGCCCAGTTTCTGCACGGTGAGCGTTTCGGGGCTGGTGAACACCTTATCGAACACGCCGCCCAGCAGCGGCACCTGCCAGCAGGAGCCGTTCACTTCCAGCGCCTGCCCGCCGAACTGCGTGTCTGCCGCTGGGCGGGAACCCTCGCCGGTAAAGGAATAGCTCACGGTCATCACCGCGCCCAGCAGCACGGCAACGCCCAGAATGACACCAACGACCCACAATAAAAATCGTTTCATGGATATGTACTCCTGTTACAAAGCCGCATCCCTGCACTTGGCTCCCCTGCCAGGGGAGCTGGCCGCGCCGGAGCGGGGACTGAGAGGTTGATGAATCAATGCGGCGTATAAAAAAGCGCACCACAGCTTGCAGGGACAAGCCGGGTGCGCTTTTCGGTGTTTGGTTTATTCTGCGGCATCCTCGGCAGAAGGATCTTCTGCGGGCTGCTCTGCGGCAGGCTCAACGGTCTCAGCCTTATCCTCGCCAAACAGCAGACGCTCGTACTCGTCCAGCTCTTTCTCACGGCGGTGCAGATAGACAGCCACGGCGGCCAGCGCACCGGCCACAGCGGCCAGCGTGGCGATAACAGCGATCAGACAGGATTTCTTCATAGGACACACTCCTTTTCTGGTGGGGAACGGTGGTTCATGGAACCGGAGTTCATTTTGATAAGGCTATTATACCCGGAAAAGCAAAAAATTACAATCCGAAATGCAGAAATTTCATCAATCCGGGCAATCACAGCAATTTGGATAGCAGCAGCTTTTTGTAGACTTTGAAGGCACCGGGCAGGGTATACGCGGCCTCCAGCTGCTCCTTTCCGGCCCAGACGCAGCCTGCGGGGGCGGGCTGCTCCGGCACAGTGAGGAAATAGCCGCTCTGGTGCCACTCGATGTGGGTGAAAATGTGCTTGGCCGCAGGCAGGGGCGTGAAATGTACCCCTGTGCAGTCCAGCCCCAGGGCAGCAAGGCGGACGGCGGTCTCTGCGGCGGTAAGGGTGGTATCCTCCCACAGCACCGGCTGCCACAGCCCGGCCAGCAGGCCCTTGGCGGGCCGCTGCTGGAGCAGCACCCGGCCCTCGTTCAGCACCAGCGCCACCGTGACTGGTGTGATGCGCCGGGCCTTGGGGGGCGTTTTCTGGGGCAGGGAGAGGGCGGTGCCTGCGGCCCGGGCCCGGCAGAGCCTGCCCAGCGGGCACTGCTCACACAGAGGTGCGCCATTGGGCAGGCAGACCAGCGCGCCCAGCTCCATCAGGGCCTGATTGTAGTCTCCGGCTTTTGCGGGCGGCTGGTGCTCCATGACCCGTGCCGTGAACTCCCGCTTCACCTGCGGGTCGGTGACCAGCCGGGGGTCGTTGTAGAGCCGGGCAAACACCCGCAGGACGTTGCCGTCCACGGCGGGAACCGGGAGACCGAAGCTGATGGATGCAATGGCCCCCGCCGTGTACTCCCCGATGCCGGGCAGGGCCAGCAGGGCGTTGTAATCAGCAGGCAGCTGCCCGCCGTACTGGGCGCAGACGATCTTCGCTGCCTTCTGCAGGTTGCGCACCCGGCTGTAATAACCCAGCCCCTCCCACAGCTTGTGCAGCTTTTCCTCCTCACATCCGGCCAGCGCGGGGATATCCGGCAGGGCGGCAAGGAAGCGCTCGTAGTAGGGCAGCGCCGCCGAGACCCGGGTCTGCTGCAGCATGATCTCGCTCAGCCAGACATGGTAGGGCGTGGGGTCCTCCCGGAAGGGGAGGATGCGGCGGTTGGTGTAGAACCAGTCCAACAGGGCAGGAGCGATATTTTCCACTTGTATTTATCTCCTTGTTGAAAACAACCCTCTCCGTCATTGCTCCGCAATGCCACCTCTCCCGAGGGGAGAGGCTATGCTGCCTTTATCCAAGAGCCGCAATAGGCTCCCCCCTCGGGGGAGCTGGCAAAGCCGACAGGCTTTGACTGAGAGGGTTGAATTTAATCCTTAGAAACCATAAGCGGTGCGGGGGAAGGGCAGCACGTCACGGATGTTCTGGATGCCCGTGAGGTACATGATCATCCGCTCGAAGCCCAAGCCGTAACCGGCGTGCTCCACGCCGCCGAACTTGCGCAGGTTCAGGTACCACTCGTAGTTGGTCTTGTCCATGCCCAGCTCGTCCATGCGGGCCACCAGCTTGTCGTAGTTCTCCTCACGCTGGCTGCCGCCGATCAGCTCGCCGATGCCGGGTACCAGCATATCGGCTGCGGCCACGGTCTTGCCGTCCGCGTTCATCTTCATGTAGAAGCTCTTGATCTCCTTGGGGTAATCGGTGACAAAGACGGGCTTCTTGAACACGACCTCGGTCAGGTAGCGCTCGTGCTCGGTCTGGATATCCACGCCCCACTCCACGGGGAACTGGAACTTCTTGTTGTTCTTCTTCAGGATCTCAATGGCCTCAGTGTAGGTGATGCGGCCGAACTCGCTGTTTGCCACCAGCTCCAGGCGCTCGATCAGGCCCTTGTCGATGAACTGGTTGAAGAAGGCCATCTCATCGGGGCAGTTGTCCAGCACGTAGCGGATGACGAACTTGGTCATGGCCTCGGCGGTGTCCATGTAGCCCTTCAGGTCGCAGAAGGCCATCTCAGGCTCGATCATCCAGAACTCAGCGGCGTGGCGGGTGGTAAAGCTCTTCTCCGCACGGAAGGTGGGGCCGAAGGTGTACACCTTGCCAAAGGCCATGGCCATGGCCTCGGCCTCCAGCTGGCCGGAAACGGTCAGGTTGACGGGCTTCTCAAAGAAGTCCTGGCTGTAGTCCACGGTGCCGTCCTCGTTCTTGGGCACGTTCTGCAGGTCCAGCGTGGTGACCTGGAACATCTCACCGGCACCTTCGCAGTCGGAAGCGGTCAGCAGGGGAGAGTGGGAGTAGATGAAGCCATTCTCCTGGAAGAACTTGTGGATGGCATAGGCAGCCACGCTGCGCACGCGGAATGCGGCGTTGAAGGTGTTGGTGCGGGGGCGCAGGGTGGGCATGGTGCGCAGATACTCCATGCTCATTTTCTTTTTCTGCAGGGGGTACTCGTCTGCGGGGCAGTCGCCCAGAATCTCCACGCTGTCGGCATTCAGCTCAAAGGGCTGCTTTGCCTGCGGGGTCAGGACGATGCGGCCTACGATGCGCAGGCTGCTGTACAGGCCGGTGTGGATGACCTCCTCGTAGTTTGCCAGCTTGCCTGCCTCCAGCACGACCTGCAGGGTCTTGAAGCAGCCGCCGTCCGACAGGGCGATGAAGCCGATGTTCTTGGAATCACGGATGTTCTTGGCCCAGCCGCACACGGTGACCACCGTGCCGTCGGCGGGAGGGTTCTTGTACAGCGAGACGATCTCAGTACGTTCCATCTTTCTTTCCTCCGATATAAAAATAAAAAGACAGCTTTGCCCTGAATTTTCAGGGCGAACAAGCTGTCTTGTAATGTCCGCGGTGCCACCTGAATTACCGGAAGTGTCCGGTCGCTCGCGCGCTCCAATAAGCGCTGCCCTGGTAACGCTGGGCTTTGCGGCGCACCTACTGGCGGCGGAATGCCGTGTTCAGTTTGCAGCTCCCGGGTGTTCGTTCGCGCACTGGCCCGCACGCGGCTCTCAGCTGCTGCCGCGCTCTCTGGAGCGTCCGGAATGCGTTACTTTTCCCGATCCTTGCTTTTCAGTAATTCTAAAAATAGCACAGCAGCACCGGTTTGTCAATCGGCTTTTTGCGGAAAAACGGTTGAATTCTGCCGGAAAGAATGATATTATTTATCCTGTTATAGTATGTGCATTGCACAAAACGGAACAAACATGAAGATTGGCTTTGTCCTGAGGAGTAGAGCATGAACGAAAATCAAACCACTTACCCCACCGGCGCACAGGATGAGGAAGAGATCGACCTCGTTGCGCTCATGGTGACCCTTCTGCACAAGCTCAAGCCCATCCTGCTGACCGCGGTTGTCTGTGCTGTGATCGCTGGCGGCCTTGCCGGGGTAAAGATCCTGCGCGGCGGCGCTGTTTCGGCAGAAGATCAGGTTGCTTATGAAGAGGCTCTGGCTGAGTATCAGCAGAAAGAGAAGGATTATGAGTTTGCTGTGCAGCAGTACGAGCTGACGGCGAAGAGCAACGAGGATGCGCAGTCTAGTGTGCAGGAAGCACTGAAACAGGCACAGGACTATGCAGAAAAGTCGCTGCTAAAAAATCTGGACGTTTATAATGTCTGGACGGCGCAGGCTGACCTTTATATTGACAGCGGCTACAAAATCCAGCCGGGTTCTGCGTATCAGAATGTTGACCCGACCGGTGCGTTGCTGGCTGCATATCAGAAACAGCTGGCCAGCGGTGACTCCATGAATGCTGCCGCTGATGCCGTAGGGGTAGATGTGCGCTACCTGAAGGGCGTGGTCACGGTAGAACTTTCCCAGAACGACAGTGGCGAGTATAACGGCGTGATGACCTTGCAGGCGTATGCTGCAGATCAGCAGACCGCAGAGAAAATTCTGAACGCGCTGCTGGGTCGTCTGGATCTGATCCATGAGAAAGCGGCAGCTGCTGTGTGCAGCCACAGTGTACGCGTGATTGATCAGAGCGTGACACAGGGGGTCTCCACGGAACTGCGTGCGTTGCAGCAGACGAGCGATGAAGATGTTCAGAATCTGCAGAGCCAGCTGGTGGAACTGCAGAGTGCCCGTCAGGCGCTGGATGACAATCTGGCTTCTGCTAAGAGTACATGGGAGAGTGCGGAGGAGCCCGCACTGGACGGCGGCGCTGCCTCCTCGGTGGCAAAGTACCTGCTTATTGGCTTCCTGCTGGGCGGTGTGCTTGCCTGCGGCGTGGTCGTGGTCAAGTTCCTGCTGGACGGCATGGTCTACTCGGCCAGCGAGCTGAACCGCTCCACCGGCCTGCCCGTGCTGGGCGCGCTGGCCAGCGACCGCACCAAGAAGGCCGGAAAGCTGGATGCAAAGCTCTATCAGATGGAAGGCCGCCCCGATGGCAGCGCGGACGCTGAGATGCTCTGCCTGATGGCTCAGACCATCCGCAGCCGCGCCCCGGAGGCGAAGAATATTCTGGTCACCGGCGACCTGCCTGCGGACCAGCTGGAAGCACTGGCCGCTGCCCTGCAGGCCACGGAACCCCTGCGCGGCCAGAGCGTGACCGCCGCCGAGAGCATCCTCAAGGCCGCTGCCACCGTGCCCCATGTGGTGGCTGCCGATGCCATTGTGCTGGCTGCTGACTGCACGGTCACCCGCACCGATGCCGTGCGGGAGCAGAACGAGAAGATCGTTCGGCTGGGCAAGCAGATCCTGGGCTGCATCGTATACGAATAAGCAGAAATAAAATAAACCTCTCAGTCTCGCATTCGCTCGCCAGCTCCCCTGATAGGGGAGCCCTTGGCAAAGAGGGCAGGTCGTACTTGCCAAAGAAGCAGATGCGGACTGGGAGGTTTTACTGTTTTAATGCAGAAATCAACCCTTGGGCGGCAAGCTGCCCGGCATAGAGGGCCTCGTTCAGGTTGTTGCCGTGCCCGCCGATCTCTATGAGCAGGCTGCCGGGGGTCAGATCCTGATTGTAGAACCGGTAGCTGAACAGGACCGGGCGGGTGAAGCCGGGGTACAGGCCCTCCATGGCGGTTTCCCAGGCAGCGGCAAAGCGGAGGTTGAGTCGGTAGTTGGGCAGGCTGACCGTGGTGCCGTTGTCGCACCCGCAGATGATCATCACCTGCGCTGCCTGCCGCCCGTTGACGGTGCACACCGGGGCCATGCGGGAGCCATTCTCAGTCTCGATGGCATCCCGGTGGACATCCAGCACGATCTTGATGCTGGGATACTGCGATAAGTATTGCTGTACCACCGCGCGGCTGTTGGCGTAGCTGCCGGTGTAGCTGGGGTAGTCGTTCAGGGTCTCATCGTGCAGGGTATTGAGCCCGGCGGCGTTGAGGGTGTCCGCCATCACCCGGCCCACAGCGCACATGTTGAGGTCCCGGTCGGTGGTGCGGGAACCGTCCCCCGGGCGGTACCACAGCCCTGCTGAGAGCCGGTAATCCTCAGTGGCATGGGTGTGCATGATGAGGATCTGCGGGTCGGGGCTGTTCCACTCCACCGCAAAGGGGAGCGGATTGGTGATCTCGGCGGTAATGTCGGCGCTGGAGACGCTGGTGTTGTTCTTGATGCTGCCGCTGCCACAGGGAATGTATTTTTCCCCGCTGCCCTGCGGATAGTTCTTTTCCAGGATGGCACCGGCTCCCTCCGGGCGGGCCTCGTCGCCTTCCAGCGGGACAAGGTAGGCTTCCATGTCACCGGCAGGCAGGGCGGGAGCCTCCTGTGCAGGCTCTGCCTGTGTTTCCTGCGCGGGTTCGCTTACGGCCTGTGCGGCATTCTCGGAGAGGTCTTTCCGGCTCAGGTAAAGGGCGGTCTGCACGGCTGGCAGCGGCCCGATGACCACCGCCGCCAGCGTGAGAAGCAGCTGGTGCGCAAACAGTGCCAGCCCCAGCGCAAGGCCTGCCGCCGCTGCAAAAGGCAGGGGATGCCCGCACCCTGCCATTTCCCGCCTGCGCATGGAACCTCACCCCCTTCTGCAAAATAGATATGAGAGAACCGCTCCATCAATGCGAACGGATTGCTGCCTCTCCCAGTAGGAGCAGCAGGCCGGCAGCAGCATAAACCTGGCCCCTATCAGGGGAGCAGGCGAGCGAAGGCGAGACCGAGAGGGTTACCCCACCAGCCAGCACAACTGCGCCACACTCAGCTTTGGCTGCAGGGCCCGGTTGATGGCAGCCCCCAGCAGGGCCGCGCCGTGGGCGATGACTCCGTCCAGATCCCGGGGCGTGACGACCAGATCCCGGCCCTCCTCGGCCTGCATCAGGGTGGGGATGCCCGCCGCAAGGACAGGCACACCCAGCCGGGCGGCATCCAGATGCCGGGAGTGGTCGGGCTGGGCCGGGTGGAGCCCAGTGTCTGAAAACTGGAGCGTTCGGCCCAGCCGCTCCGGCTCAGCAGAGCAAAGGCTGTCCACACAAAGCAGGGCGGCGGGGCGCAGCTCCCGCACCAGTGCCCCGGCCAGCTGCTGTAAGCTCAGGCCCGTTGCCGCTGATACCCCCGGAGCCACAGCCGCCACCGGCCGGATGCCCTGCACCGGTACGGTGCGCGGCCCCATGGTCACGAACACCTTCTGCACCGTGCGGGGGCCCAGAGCATCCGCCGTGACTCGGCGGTTGCCCACCCCCAACACCAGCACCGGGCCTTCGGGCGGCAGCAGGGGCCGCAGCTCTGCGGCGGCGGCTTCGATCACGGCGCTGTCCCGCTCGTCCAGCAGGCTCACGCTGGGGACCTCCAGCGTCACATACCGGCCCCGCGGCCGCGCCAGCCCCTCCCGCGCGATCTCTACCCGGGTGATCGTCACGCCGCCCTGACGGGCCGTTGCCACGCGCACCCCGGCGGGCAGGGCGGTTTTGCCCGGCTGGCCGAACAGTTCATCGGCAAGGTCAGTTTCCCGCATTTTGCATCCCCCATCCGGCTGAATTTCCGTATTTGGGCGCTTTTCCCGCCCAAACGGTACCAGAAGTATGGGAAAATGAAAAAATTCTAAACAAAAATTCAAAAAAGGCTTGCGCTGGTACGGCAAATATGGTATCATAAGGTGCGCTGTTATAGGTAGCCAAGGAGGTGGAACGAATGCCTAACATCAAATCTCAGAAGGACCGCGTCGTGCAGGCTGCTGCAGAGCAGGCTCACAACAAGGCCATTAAGACCAACCTGAAAACAGTCGTCAAGAAGGCAGACGCTGCCATCGATGCTAAAGCCGCTGACAAGGACGCAACTGTCCTGGCTGCTGTTTCCGCGATCGACAAGGCTCGCGCTAAGGGTGTCATCAAGAAGAACACCGCTTCTCGCAAGATCAGCCGTATGGCCAAGCGTGCAAACAAGAACGCCTGATTTACGACAGATCAAGTGATCGACTGACGAACAAAACCTCTGTATCGGGAACCCGATACGGGGGTTTTTGTTTTTCCAGCAGCTGTTCCGGGGGCAGGGGCGCGGGCTGCTCTGCCAGCGCCCAGAACACCCAGCCTGCAGGCACAGCAGCCGCCAGTACCAGCCCGGGCCAGAGCACAGCGGGATATGTAAGGGCCTCGCTGCCGGGCAGGAACACCGCCGCCGCGCAGAGTACGAGGGCGGTCCAGCCCTCCCATAAGATCGTTGCAAGAGTCTCGCACATGACTATCATCTCCTTTTCTGGAAAAGTATACCATACAGAGGGCGCGAATCGGCGCAGAAAAGGACGATACACGAAAAAAGCGTATCGTCCCAGGAAGAGTTCTGCTTCAGTTCTGGTCGTGGCTGCGGCCCACCAGCGAACAGACTACGCCGCAGACAAGGCTGGTGGTGATGCCTGCAGCAGCGGCGGTCAGTCCGCCGGTCAGGATGCCGATGGCTCCCTCTTCGGCAAGGGCGGTGCGCACGCCTTTGGCAAGCAGATGCCCGAAGCCCAGCAGGGGAACGGTGGCACCGCAGCCTGCAAACTCGGCCAGTGGCGCGTACCACCCAAGGGCCGAAAGCACCACACCTGCCACCACATAGCCCGTCAGGATGCGGGCGGGGGTCAGAGCGGTCAGGTCGAGAAAGAGCTGGCCCACCACGCAAATGGTCCCGCCTGTAACGAATGCCCAGAAATAGTTCATGTGTTCCCTCCGTTCTGTTCCTCCGGGGCAGCAAGCTCCACCAGGTGCGAGATGGCGGGGATGCTCTCCTTCTGCAAAAAGGTGGTCTGGCTCATCAGCGCGCCTGTGGCCAGAAAGAGAACCCGGCGCTGTCCCCGCCGCTCCAGCCGGGGCAGGAGATGCCCGCAGAGCACTGCTGCACAGCACCCCGGCCCCGAAGCGCCGCTGTGCACCGACTGGCCCTCGGCATCATAGAGGAGAGAACCGCAGTCTATATGGTTCTTGAGGAGCAGGCCCTCGGCGGCCAGCAGCTCCCGGAACAGCTGACTGCCCACATGGCCCAGGTCGCCGGTGCAGATGGCATCAAACTCCTGCGGCTGGGTGTTGGTATCGGTGAGGTAGCGCAGGAGCGTTGCCGCCGCAGCCGGAGCCATGGCGGCCCCCATGTTGTTGATGTCCCGGATGCCCAGATCCTGCACCCGGCCAAAGGTCACGGCCCGGATGCCGACCCCCTGCCCGGCGGGGCGGAGCAGGCAGGCCCCTGCCGCCGTGGCAGTCCATTGGGCGGTGGGGGTGCGCACGGCTCCGTAGGAAAGCGGGGTGCGGAACTGCCGCTCGGCGGTGCAGAAGTGGCTGGAGGTCATGGCCAGCAGGCCGTCTGCCATTCCGGCGCTGCACAGGCAGGCCCCAACGCCCAGCGCCTCGGCCATGGTGCTGCAGGCCCCGAACAGCCCCGCAAAGGGCAGGCCCAGCGCCCGGGCCGCATAGCCCGAAGCCGTGCACTGGGCCTGCAGGTCTCCGGCCAGCAGGAGGCTCACATCCTTTTCGGTGGCGTGGGCTTTTTTCAGGCAGAGCCGCGCCGTCTGTAATTGCAGCTGCGTTTCAGCGGCCTCCCAGCTGGCCTGCCCGAGGCGGTTGTCGCTGTGCAACTCATCGAACTCTGCCGCCAGCGGGCTTTCGCCCTCCTTTTTGCCGCCGATGCAGGCGTGTGCGGCGATGACAGGCGGTTTTGGAAAGATCAGGGTGTCACCCCGGCGGGTCGCCATGAAAAAATCCCCCTTTCAGGGCTGTTTTTCTTTGGGATTTGTGCTATAATAGCGCTCGTGCGATATTCTGCTCTATCCGCTCTGCCGGAAAACTGCAATTTTTGCATCTCGGCAGGCGTATTGTAGACAGAGCGGTCAGCCGCCCAGCAGCCAGAGCACCCCACCGTAGACCACAGCGGCCAGCGTGCCGTACACGATGACCGGCCCTGCAATGGTGAACATCTTGGCTCCGGTGCCGCAGACCCTGCCCTCGGGCTTGAACTCGATGGCGGCGCTGACCACGGCGTTGGCAAAGCCCGTGATGGGCACCAGCGAGCCTGCCCCGGCTTTGGCGGCAAGCTTTTGGTAGAGCCCCAGCGTGGTCAGCAGGGCCGACAGCACGATGAGGGTGCAGCTGGTCAGGGTACCGGCAAGCTGGGCTTCCAGCCCCATGCCAAGATACCACCCGCGCAGCACCTCGCCCAGCAGGCAGATGCCGCCGCCCACGCAGAAGGCCCACAGGCAGTCGGAGCCCAGAGGGGAGCGGGGGCCGACCTGTTTCACCCGCCGTGCGTATTCTTCTGCTGTCATCTTCATCGCTGTCACCTCGGGCTTAGGATGCCCCCGGAGAAACATAATATACAGAAAACGAACCGAGAAAGAAGGTCTCTTATGAATCAGCAGCAACCCATCCACCGCCGCCGCCTGACCCGGGCAGAGATCCGGCGGCGGCGACGCAACCGCGCCATCCGCCGCATCGCCGGGCTGACCCTTGTGGTCTGCGTGGCCGTGGGCGGTGTGTCCTTCCTGCTTTCCCGCCGCAAGGCTCCGGTGCCCACGGCAGATGCAGCCGGGAGCGCCGCCAATAGTGCGGCCAGCAGCCTGCCGTCGGCTGCGCCGAGCAGCAAGGCGGAGAGCAGTGCCGAGAGCGGAGCCGCCGCTGAGAGCGTGGAGAGCCGGGACAACCTGCTGGGCCTGACTGCCGCCGAGGCGAAGGCCATGTTGGCCGACCCGCTGATGATCCTTGTGAACCACACCAATCAGATGCCGGAGAACTACACCTTTGAGACCGCCGAGTGCGGCTCCAAGACCGCAGTGAACAAGACCCTGCAGACCGTGGCCTGCAATGCCTTTCTGGAGCTGCAGAAGGCTGCCGCTGCGGAGAATGTGACCGTCTGGATGCAGAGCGGCTACCGCAGCGTGTCCTACCAGACCAATCTCTACGAGAAAAAGACCAACTATTATAAGCAGCAGGGCTATGACGATGCAAAGGCGAAGGAAATGGCTGCTGCCATCGTCAACCCGCCGGGCTACTCTGAGCACAACTGCGGCCTGGCTGCAGACCTGAACAGCCCCGAGCACACCGGCCTGGACGAGGGCTTTGAGAACACGGCTGCCTTCCGCTGGCTCTGCCAGCACGCCGGGGAGTACGGGTTCATCCTGCGCTACCCCAAGGGGGCCGAGGAGAAGACCGAGATCACCTACGAGCCCTGGCACTGGCGCTATGTGGGCGTGGAAAATGCCGCAAAGATCAACGCCAGCGGCCTGTGCTTTGAGGACTATATCGCCGCCCTGCAGCAGATCGCGGGCTGAGCGGCAAAGCGCTGGTGAAGAAACCGTAAAATCTTCTGCCTGCCGTTTGCAATTCGGGCTTTGATATGGTAAGATAACAATGGTTCGTTGTCGGAAACTCTTCCGCGTGGGCGAACCGGTGTAAAATAGATAAAAGAGGGAATAATCCATGAAACTTCGTGCTAAAATCATTCTGACCGCTGCTTCTCTGGCCCTGAGCTGTGCTCTGCTGGCCGGCTGCGGTTCTTCTTCCGGTTCTACCGCTTCTTCTGCCGCATCCTCTGAGCCTGCCTCCACTGTGCTGAGCCAGGCCTCCAGCATCCCGCTGGGCGAGGACAACAGCACCGATGCCCTGAACGCACCGTTCGAGACCCTGCTGGATGCCAACCCCATCTCCAACCAGTTTGAAATCGCTGCCATGAACATTGAGTACGATTTCAACCTGCCTGCTGAGGATGTGGTGAGCTACAAGGGCGTGAAGAGCAACGACAACGGCGATGCCGGCATGGTGCTGGTCGTGGAAGCTGCTGACGGCAAGGCTGAGGAGGTTGCAAACCAGCTGACTGCTTACCAGCAGGATCAGGTGGCGTTCTACGGCAACTACGCTGAGTTCGCACAGGCCCAGGAAAATGTGGAGAACGCCGTGATCGCCTTCAAGGACAACACCGTGGTCATGGTCATCGCTTCCAACGAGTGCACTGCCGATCTGGACAGCGCGGTGGACAGCGCACTGGGAGAGTAAAATAAAACTGAATGGGGCTGCTGCAGGCCCTCTCCGTCAATGCTCCGCACTGCCGCCTCTCCCAAAGGGAGAGCTGACGAGCGCAGCGAGTGTGAGAGGGCATTTGCAGCAGCTCTTTTTTTAAAAGGAGGTCGAAGCCTTGGTTTTCAGCACCATCATCTTTCTGTTCCGGTTTCTTCCCATCACGCTGGCGCTGTATTACCTTGCGCCCGCAAAGCTCAAGAATACGGTGCTCTTTGTGTGCAGCCTGGTGTTCTACTGCTGGGGTGAGGTCCGGTTCTTCCCGGTCATGCTGGCCCTGATCCTCATCAACTATCTCTGCGGCCTGGGGTTGGAAGCGTTTGACGCAAAGCCCGGCGTGCGCAAGGTGCTGCTGCTGGTCGCCCTTGCAGCCAGCCTGGGGATGCTGTTCTACTTCAAGTACGCAAACTTTGTCCTGCGCAGCATCAACAGCCTGCTGGGCACCGGATTTGCGGCCATTCAGGGCATCAGCGTCCTGCCGCTGGGCATCAGCTTTTATACCTTCCAGACTCTTTCCTACACCATTGATGTCTACCGCCGGGAGGTAAAGACTGAGCACAACATCATCGACTTCGGCGCTTATGTTGTCATGTTCCCCCAGCTCATCGCGGGCCCCATCGTCAAGTATCGGGATGTCTCGGCCCAGCTGCACGTTTACAAGCATCGTTACAGCTTGCAGCAGATCGAGGAAGGCATGACCCTGTTCACCTTCGGTCTGGCAAAAAAGGTCTTGCTGGCGGATGCCGTCGGCGCGCTCTGGACGGATATCATCGGCATTGCCGACAGCCCTTCCGCCACCTTTGTGGGCCTTGCCAATGCGTCCACGCCGCTGGTCTGGCTGGGTGTCATCGCCTACTCGCTCCAGCTCTACTTTGATTTTTCCGGTTACTCCATGATGGCCATCGGTATGGGCAAGATGCTGGGCTTTGATTTCCCCCAGAACTTCAACTTCCCCTATATCTCCCGCTCCATCACCGAGTTCTGGCGGCGCTGGCACATGACCCTTTCCGGCTGGTTCCGCGAGTATGTCTATATCCCGCTGGGCGGCAACCGCAAGGGCCTGAAGCGGCAGATCTTCAACTTGTTCGTGGTGGAGCTGCTCACCGGCATCTGGCACGGTGCAGACTGGAACTTTATCTGCTGGGGCCTGTACTACTTTGTTTTGCTGGCTATCGAAAAGCTGTTTTTGCTCAAGTATCTGGAAAAAGGCAGGATCTGGCCCCACATCTACACCATGTTCCTTGTGGTGGTGGGCTGGGCCATGTTTGTGGGCAATGAGGCCGGGGTGGGCTTCGGGCTGCTGTTCCGCAAGCTCTTCCTCCCCTCGGGCGGTGCGTCTCCGGTCTACTTCCTGCGCAACTACGGCGTGCTGCTGGCGGTCAGCATCCTGTGCTGCACCCCGTTCATTGAGAAGATCTGGAACGCCCTGCGCAAACACACCGTGACCCGTGTGGCTGCGGTGCTGGTGCTGCTGGTGCTCTCCACGGCGTATGTGGTGGGCAGCACCAACAGCCCGTTCCTGTATTTCAACTTCTGAGGAGGGGAACTGAATGGACAAGCATACAAAGAAAACTCCCTCTCTGTTCCGGTATCCGGTGCTGGTGGCCTTCGGGCTGTTCTTTATCGGGCTGTTCGTGCTGGATATGGCCACGCCCGACCGCGCGTACAGTGAACTGGAAAACACCACCCTGACCCAGCGGCCCAGGCTGACCGCCGTTTCCGCCGACGGGCTGAACAACTACTTCACCAGCTACACCCGATACGTCAAGGATCAGGTGTTTGGCCGCGACCAGTGGATCAGCCTGCAGAGCGCGGCGGAGACCACCCTCTTCCAAAAGACCCAGAGCGGCGGCATCCTGCTGGGCCGGGAGCACATGATGTTCGCCCGGCATTACAGCATCCTGAAAAATGAGGAAAAGGGGATGGCCAAGAACCTTGCCGCCGTCCAGAGCCTTGCCCAGCGCTACCCGGGCAGGGTGAACCTCATGCTGGTGCCGTCGGCCTCGGTGGTCTACCCTGAGAATGTCCCGGCGGGGGCACCCCAGATCGATGAGAAGGGCATTCTGGAAGGCGTTGCCGCACAGGGGGAGGCCTACGGGCGGTTCATTGATGTTCTGCCCGCCCTGACGGAGCACAAAGAGGAATACCTCTACTACCGTACCGACCACCACTGGACGACGCTGGGGGCCTACTACGCCTACCAGCAGTTCTGTGAGACGCTGGGCCTGACCCCCTTTGACCGGGATGTCCACACGGCCGAGACCTGTGAGGATTTCTACGGCACCCACTACTCCAAGACCCGCACCTGGAATGCCGAACCCGACACCATTACCTGGTACGACCTGCAGAACAGCCTGACGATCTGGAACGTCACCGGCCCGGGCCAGCCCACCGAGGGTACCACCACCGGCCTGTATGATCTGGACAAGCTGAAGGTGTATGATAAGTACGCCATGTTCCTGCACGGCAACAACGGCCTGAGCCGGGTGGAGGGTGATGGCGAGGGAAAGATCCTGGTCATCAAGGACAGCTATGCCAACAGCTTTGTACCCTACCTGACAGCCAACTATGCGGCCATCGACGTGGTGGATTTCCGCAACTATAACTATGGGCTGGACCAGCTCATTGCGGCCAACGACTACGACCAGATCCTTGTGCTGTACAGCTATGCCAGCTTTACCACCGACCCGTATCTCTACCGTGCGGGCGTGGCAGGCTGAGTGGGAAATTATTGCAGTGCTTTTCACCAAACTTTCGTTTGTTTTTTCATGCGACTTTCCGATTTTTGATGGTTTTTCACAAAATCCATTGCATGAAACTGTGTGATGTAGTAATATAAGGCTGGAAACCGGATGGTAAATTGGGAAAGAACACCATCGGTTCAAGCTGCTCAAAAAAGGAGTATGAGACCTATGAACAAGAACATGAATCTGCCTGCTGAATACGCAGTGCTTTCCGAAGAAGAGATGACCTATACCCAGGGCGGTTCCGATATTGGCGGCTTTGCAACCACTGCCGCTACGGTCGTGGGTGCTGTGGTGCTGGGTGCCAGCTATATCTGGGGCATTTCCGCTTCCAAGGACTGGCTGAACAAGAAGAGCAACCGTGAGGGCAACCTCTTCACCGTTCTGGGCCGTGCCGCAGATGCTGTCGGCGAGGATATGTCCAAGTCCGCAGCCAACTTTGTCCGGGATGCCGTTTCCAGCACCATGGTGGTGGCGCTGGCTCCCCTGAGCGCTGTTCTGCTGATCCTGTAAGCCGGGAAAGTGGGATACCGGGTCTGTTTTCTGTAACTTGCGGTGTACGATGCACCGTGCAATAAATGCTTTTGTAAAGGAGTATTATTATGGAAAAGAAGCTCATGCTGCCCGCGAACTACAACGTGATGAACGAAGAAGAAATGACCTATACCAGCGGCGGCGACGGTTTTACCGCTCCGTTTGCTGTGGGTTGGACGATTGGCGCAGTCATTTCTGTTGCAAACCTGATCTGGGGTCTGGATCAGACCCGTACCTGGATCAAGAACAACAAGAAGAACGGCGAGAATATCACCGATCTGGCAGCAAAGGGCATCAATGCCGCTGCCGATTACATGGGCAAGTCCATCGGCAACGCAATCGTTGGCGTTTACACCGCTCTGAACCTGACCGGCTGGTGGCCCGTTACCGCGATCGCCTGGGTCACGGCCTGATCGCTCTGACCAGACAGCCCGGAGAACTCCAAAGAACAACACAGGGCGGCGGCTCTCCCCAAGCGGGCGGGCCGCCGCCTTTTTTGTTCACAGATTGTTTCTGGAAAAATCCTGTCGTTTGGGGTATACTAGAGCCATAAGTAAGAATCACTCCTTCTTTTGAGGGAACTGACCGCCCCCGCAGAGGGTGCGGATAAAAAATGGAGGGAACCGATATGGCTGTTGTTACCATTACCAAAGAAAATTTTGAAGCCGAGGTGCTGCACAGCACAAAGCCTGTTTTGCTGGACTTTTGGGCCACCTGGTGCGGCCCCTGCCGGATGCTGAGCCCCATCGTGGACGAGGTGGCCGAGGAGCGCACCGATGTCAAGGTGGGCAAGGTCAATGTGGATGAACAGCCCGAGCTGGCCTCCCAGTTCGGCGTGATGAGCATCCCCACCCTGCTGGTGTTCCGCGACGGTAAGCTTGTGAATCAGGCTGTGGGTGCCCGCCCCAAGGCCGGTGTGCTGGCGCTGCTGGGCTAAAAGAAAAAGAATCGAGCTGCATGGCCGCTGCCTGTTTTCGAATGGGCGGCGGCCTTTTTGCACTTGACAATATGGCATATCTGCCATATACTAAAAGGGGAAAAGTGTAGGGAGGATTTTGAAATGGGACCGTTCGTGGTGGAATTTTATGAAACAAGAGATGGCCAGCGCCCTGCGGAAGATTTTTTGGATGAACTGGATATCAAAATGCGGAGCAAGCTGGTAATGACCCTAAAGGTTTTACAGGAACAGGGAAACCGTCTGAGGGAGCCATACAGCAAGCATCTGGATGATGGGATTTTTGAGATCCGCGGAAAAGTTGGAACGGATATTTCGCGGGTCATGTATTTCTTCTATTATGGAGGAAGGATCATTCTGACGAACGGCTTTATCAAAAAGACCCAGAAAACACCCAAGAGTGAAATTGAACGGGCAAAACAGTATCGGAAAGATTTTTTGGAAAGAGAGGGAGAAACAGATGAAAACACTGGATCTGTATTTGAATGAACAGCTGAAAAATGAGGAGTTCCGCAAGGAGTGGGAAGAGAACCAGCCGGAAATGGATATCATCCGGGCGATGGCAGATGCACGCATTTCTCAGAACCTGACCCAGAAGGAGCTGGCCGAACGCACCGGCATCAATCAGGCGGATATCAGCAAGCTGGAAAATGGAACACGCAACCCATCTTTGAAGCTGCTGAAGCGTCTGGCAGACGGAATGGGAATGGACCTGAAGCTTGTGTTCACACCCAAAGAGCCGCAGAATCTGAAGCTTGCAAAATAAGAAAGATGCCGGGTCGGTTTCCAATGCAGGAGACTGGCCCGGCCTTTTTGCATCCCCGGTTTTCGCTCTCCATCATCTGTTTTGGCGCTGGGGTGAAATGATTTCGCCTTTCTGTACAAACGCACAGAAAAACGGTAAGATAGGGCTGAAAAGCTGTCACTTTCATACTTTACAACTTTATCTTGATAAAGTAAAATAAACAAAAGAAGTGGGAAATACGCAGAGAGGGAACGAGGAGATCGAGATGGAATTCAGTCTGGACAGTTTGCAGCCCAAGGAGCGGGCCTCCTTTGCGCTGCGGGCGCTGTATGAGGCGGCGGGCTGCCGCAAATATCACATGGGCCGTTTTGAGGAGTACGGGCTTTATCAGGAGAACCGGAGCTTTTTGTCTTCGGAGCAGGTCATCACCTTCACCGACCTGGATGGCCGTCTACTGGCGCTCAAGCCTGATGTGACCCTGTCCATTGCCAAGACGGCCCAGCCCGCCCCCGGCGAGACCCTGCGGTATTACTACCATGAGAACGTCTACCGCCCCTCGGCAGAGAGCCACACCTTCCAGGAGATCTCCCAGATGGGCCTTGAGATGCTGGGCGCGGTGGGGGAAGCACAGGTGCAGCAGGCGGTCCGGCTGGCAGCGCAGAGCCTGGCCCAGCTGGGGGCCGCGTGGGTGCTGGAAGTCAGCCACATGGGCTATCTGTTCGGCCTGTTCGACGCACTGAGCGTGCCGGAGAATGCCCGCCCCGGCCTGCTGGAAAAGCTGCGGGAAAAGAATGCGCACGAGCTGCGCCGCGCCGCGCAGGCCGCCGGGCTGGATGCCGCCGGGGCCGCTGCCCTGACCGGCCTGCTGGAGCTTTCCGGCAGCTGCAAGGAGACGCTGGCAAAGGCAGAGAGTGCCTGCCGCAACGACCGGATGCGCGCCGCCGCCGCTGAGCTGCGGGCACTGGCCAAAACGCTGGAGGCCTCCGGCGGGGCGGTCCGCCTTGACCTGAGCCTTGCCGGTGAGATGGAATACTACAACGGGCTGGTCTTCCAGGGCTATCTGCAGGGCCTGCCGCGGCCCCTGCTCAAGGGCGGCCGCTATGACCTGCTGATGCAGAAGTTCACCCCCGGGGCCGGGGCCATCGGCTTTGCGGTCTATCTGGACGAGCTTGACCGCCTGAGCGCCCCCACCCCGCCGGTGCAGAGGAACAGCACGGGCCGGGTCATGCTGAATGTTGCCCTGCCCAAGGGCCGTCTGGGTGACAGGATGTATGACCTGCTGGCCCGCATCGGCTACGGCTGCACTGAGGACTACAACGCCACCCGAAAGCTGGTGGTGGAGAACCCTGCGGCGGGCATCCGCTACTTCCTTGTCAAGCCCAGCGATGTGGCTATCTACGTTGAGCACGGCGCGGCAGATGTGGGCATCGTGGGCAAGGATATCCTCACCGAAGCCTCTGCCGATGTCTACGAGCTGCTGGATACCGGCCTTGGCAGGTGCCGGATGTGCGTGGCTGCCCCGGCGGATTACAAGGATGACCCCAGCCGCCCGGTGCGGGTGGCGACCAAATTCGTCAACATTGCAAAGAGCTACTATGCGTCCATCGGGCGGGATATCGATATCATCAAGCTGAATGGCTCCATTGAGCTGGCCCCCATTCTGGGCCTTTCCGATGTCATTGTGGATATCGTGGAGACCGGCACCACCCTGCGGGAGAACGGCCTGCGGGTGGTCACCGAGTTCATGCCCATCTCGGCCCGGTTCATTGCCAATAAGGCCAGCTACCAGTTCAAGCACAACGAGATGGATGCCATGCTGGAAGCGCTACGCAAGACCTTGCAGGAGGAAACAAAATGATCAAGCTGTATAATTTTGATGAGCTCAGGCCCGAGGAGATCCTGAACCGGGACATCCGCGCGGAGAAAAACGTGGAGGATGTGGTGGACGGCATCATTGCCGAGGTCCGCGCCCGGGGCGATGAGGCGCTGAAGGAGTACGCACTGAAATTTGACGGGGCTAAGATCGACGACCTGCAGGTGACGCAGGCGGAGATCAATGAGGCCTTTGCCAATATGGACCCTTATTTCCTTGAGACCCTGCGGGAGGCTGCCGCCAACATTGAGAGCTTCCACCGCCAGCAGGTGCACAAGAACTTTGTGATCAACGAGAAGCCCGGCATCGTGCTGGGCCAGAAATATACCCCCATTGAAAAGGCGGGCGTGTATGTGCCCGGCGGCACGGCGGCCTATCCCTCCACCGTGCTGATGGATGTCATCCCGGCCAAGGTCGCGGGCGTGTCGGAGATCGTGATGACCACCCCCGCCGGAAAGGACGGCAGGGTGAATCCGGTCATCCTTGCCGCCGCCGCCACCGCCGGTGTGACCAAGATCTTCAAGACCGGCGGTGCACAGGCCGTGGCCGCGCTGGCCTACGGCACCCAGACCATCCCGGCGGTGGACAAGATCGTCGGCCCCGGCAACATCTACGTTGCCACCGCCAAGCGGAAGGTGTTCGGCAAGGTGGGCATTGATATGATTGCCGGCCCCAGCGAGATCCTGGTGCTGGCCGACGGCGGCTGCAACCCCGCCTGGGTGGCGGCAGACCTGCTGAGCCAGGCCGAGCACGACAAGCTGGCCAGCCCTGTTCTTGTCACCGACAGTCCGGCGCTGGCCAGGGCCGTGCAGGCAGAGCTGGAGGTGCAGATCCCCCAGCTGCCCCGTGCCGCCATTGCCAGCGCCAGCGTGGACGACAACGGGAAGATCATCGTCTGCACCGACCTGCACAAGGCCATTGAGGCCTGCAACATCATTGCGCCGGAGCATCTGGAGGTCTGCGTGGAGGACCCCTTCGGGGTGCTGAACGAGATCAAAAACGCGGGCAGCATCTTCCTGGGCCGCAATGTGCCCGAGGCCCTGGGCGATTACTTTGCAGGCCCCAACCACACCCTGCCCACCAGCGGCACGGCCCGCTTCTCCAGCCCGCTGGGTGTGGACGACTTTGTGAAGAAGTCCAGCTTTCTCTACTACACCCGCGAGGCGCTGGGCGAGGTGGCACCCCGCATTGCCGATTTTGCCGAGCGCGAGGGCCTGCACGCCCATGCAAAGAGTGTGACGATAAGATATGAAGAGGACTAAAGGCGGCTCGCCCTCTCCGTCATTGCTTTGCAATGCCACCTCTCCCAAAGGGAGAGGCTTTGGCAATTTCCCGCAAGGTTACGGAAAACCGCCAGAGGCTCCCCCTTTGGGGGAGCTGGCGCGAAGCGCCTGAGAGGGTGAGGACGCTGACAGTGAGAAAATTGCTATGAGTAAATATCTCTCTCCGAAACTTGAAACAGTTACCCCCTACACCCCGGGGGAGCAGCCGCAGGACCAGCAATATATCAAGCTGAACACCAACGAAAGCCCCTATCTGCCCAGCCCGGCAGTGGTGGCGGCGGTGAGCGAGCATGAGGTGGAAAAGCTCCGTCTCTACTCCGACCCCGCCTGCACCGACCTGCTGAAAACGGCGGCGGTGCACTTTGGCCTGCAGCCGGATCAGATCATGCCCGGCAACGGCAGTGACGAGAACCTCTTTTTCGCCCTGCGGGCCTTCTGCGACGAGACCCACCCGCTGGCCTATGCCGACATCACCTATGGCTGTTACAGCGTCTGGTGCGAGCTGATGCACATCCCCAGCCATATCATCCCGCTGAAGGAGGATTTCACCCTTGACCCCGCCGATTACTACGGCCTGAATGAGACCATCGTCATCGCAAACCCCAACGCCCCCACCGGCTTGGCCCTGCCCCGCAGTGCCATCGAGGGCATCCTGAAAGCGAACCCTGACAATGTGGTCATTGTGGATGAGGCCTATGTGGACTTTGGCGGCGAGAGCTGCGTGCCGCTCATTGACCGGTACGACAACCTGCTGGTGGTGCAGACCTTCTCGAAATCCCGCCAGCTGGCAGGAGCGCGGCTGGGCCTTGCCATGGGCAGCGCCAGCCTCATCGCGGACCTGAACCGGGTCAAGTTCAGCCTGAACCCCTATAACATCAACCGCCTGACCTTGAAAGCAGGGCAGGCCGCGCTGGAAGATACCGTTTATTTTGAAAAGACCCGTGCTGCCATCGTGGACACTCGGGCCTGGACAAAACAGCAGCTGGAAGCCCGGGGCTTTGCGGTGCTGGACAGCCGCTCCAACTTCCTGTTTGCCTCTACCCAAGAGAAAAAAGGCGGCGAATTGTACCAGAAGTTGAAGAAAAAGGGCGTTCTGGTGCGCCACTTTGATGCCCCGCGCATTGAAAACTGGCTGCGCATCACGATCGGTACGCCGGAGCAGATGCAGATCTTCCTGAACACCCTTGACAAAATAATGGAGGAATGACCCATGCGGGAAGTGACACTGGAACGCAACACCAACGAGACCCAGATCGAGCTGACCCTGAATCTGGACGGTGCGGGCCGCTATGAGGTGGACACCGGCTGTGGGTTCCTGAACCACATGCTGGAACTGTTTGCCCGCCATGGCCGGTTTGACCTGGTGCTCACCTGCCACGGGGATGTGGAGGTGGATTACCACCACACGGCTGAGGATATCGGCATTGCACTGGGGCAGGCCTTTGCCCGGGCGCTGGGCGAGATGCGGGGCATCCAGCGGTATGGCAGCTTCTACCTGCCCATGGATGAGGCGCTGGTGCTCTGCGCGGTAGACCTTTCGGGCCGGTGCACCCTGAACTGGGATGTCCACTGCAAGACCGAAAAGGTGGGCGATTTCGATGTGGAATGCGCCTCGGAGTTCTGGCTGGGCTTTGCCCGCAATGTGCCCGCTACGTTCCACTTTGTACAATTTGCAGGGGAAAATACCCACCACATTCTCGAAGCCTGCTTCAAGGGCGCGGGCCACGCGCTGGCTGCGGCAGTCGCCATTGATGCCGCCCACCGGGATGAGATCCCCTCCACGAAAGGACTGCTGGTATGATCGCGATCATCGATTACGGCGTGGGCAACTTGTTCAGCCTGCGCTCCAGCCTGACGCATCTGGGGCTGGAGGCCGTTGTGACCGCCGATGCACAGACCATCCGCAAGGCCGACCGGCTCATCCTGCCGGGGGTGGGGGCCTTTGGCGATGCCATGGACAAGCTCTCGGCCACCGGTCTGGTGCCGGTCATCCGGGAGCAGGCGGCGCAAAAGCCCCTGCTGGGCATCTGCCTGGGAATGCAGCTGCTCTTTGAAAAAAGCTATGAGTACGGCGAACATGAGGGCCTGGGCTTTGTCAAAGGTGAGGTCTGCCCGCTGGAACCTGACCTGAAAGACAAATCCCTCAAGGTGCCGCAGATCGGCTGGAACGCCCTGCACATCGTACGGGATGACCCGCTTTTCCGATACATCCGTGAGGGCGAGTATGTCTATTACGTCCACAGCTACTACGGCAAAAATTGTACCGGGAGTACACTTGCTGTCAGCGATTACTCCATCCCCGTGACCGGCGTGGTCAGGGCGGGCAGGGTGTACGGCACCCAGTTCCACCCCGAAAAGAGCGGGGAGACGGGGCTGCGGATCTTGAAGGCGTTTGCAGAATTGTAAACTGGCTCGCCCTCTCCGTCATCACTTGCGTGATGCCACCTCTCCCAAAGGGCGAGGCCTTGGCAGTACGGTAAACTTTCCGGTTTTGCCAAAGGCTCTCCCTTTGGGAGAGCTGCTGAGCGCAGCGAAGCTGAGAGGATAAGGCCGCTAAAGGAGAAACTATGAATCTATTCCCAGCCATTGACTTGCGGGGCGGCAAAGTTGTCCGCCTGACGCAGGGAGATTATGACCGTATGACCGTTTACGGGGAGGACCCCTGCGCACAGGCCCGGCAGTTTGTGGAGGCCGGGGCCAGGTATCTCCACGTTGTGGATCTGGACGGCGCAAAGGACGGCACCCTTTCCAACTACGGATCCATTGCCGCGCTGGCAGAGCAGGGGGGCTTGTACCTTGAGGTGGGCGGCGGCATCCGCACGGAGGAGCGCATTGAAAAATACCTTTCTCTGGGCGTGGATCGCTGCATCCTGGGCAGTGTGGCCGTGACGGATTTTGATTTCACGGCCCGGATGCTGAAGCGCTACGGCGAACGGATCGCCGTGGGGGTGGATGCCAAAGATGGATTTGTTGCCATCCACGGGTGGAAGGAGGTCAGCGCCGAAAAGGGCGTGGACTTCTGCAGGCGGCTGGCAGATGCCGGATGCACGGCCATCATCTACACCGACATTGCCTGTGATGGTGCCATGCAGGGCACGAATCTGGCGCTGTACCGCCAGCTGGCGGCAGAGGTGCCGGGCGTGGCCTTCACGGCCAGCGGCGGCATCTCGTCGGAAGCCGAGCTGTTGGAACTGAAAAAGATGGGCACCGCTGCCGCGATCCTGGGCAAGAGCCTGTACACCGGGGCGCTGGATCTGAAACGTTGTGTAGAACTGGTGCGGAATTAAACGGAGGGGAACGAAAATGATCACAAAACGCATCATTCCCTGTCTGGATGTCCGGAATGGCCGGGTGGTCAAGGGCACGAACTTTGAGGGCATCCGGGATGTGGCCGACCCGGTGGAGATGGCCCGGATGTACAACGCTGCCGGTGCCGACGAGCTGGTGTTCTACGATATCACCGCCAGCTTTGAGGGCCGTGCTCTGTTCACCGATATCCTGACCCGGGTGGCAAGCGAGATCTTCATCCCGCTGACCGTAGGCGGCGGCATCAACACGCTGGAGGATTTTGACCGGGTGCTGAAATGCGGTGCCGATAAGGTCAGCGTCAACTCGGGCGCTCTGCGGGACCCCGGCCTCATTCCGGCGGCGGCCCAGAAATACGGCAATCAGTGCGTGGTGCTCTCGGCGGACGTGAAGCGGGTGAACGGCCAGTTCCGGGTGTTCGCCAAGGGCGGGCGCGAGGATACCGGCCGGGATGCGCTGGACTGGATCAGCTGGTGCGTGGCGCATGGCGCGGGGGAGATCTGCCTGAACAGCATTGACACCGATGGTGTCCGCACCGGCTTCGATCTCGAGATGCTGGACGCGGTCGCTGCCCGGGTGAATGTGCCCATCATCGCCAGCGGCGGCGCGGGCAAAAAGGAAGATTTCCTTGAGCTGTTCCACCACAAGGGCATCGACGCGGGCCTTGCGGCGGGCATTTTCCACCAGAAACTGCTGACCATCCACGACCTGAAAACCTATCTGAATGAAAATGGTGTCGAAATGCGGCTGTAAGCTCTTGCGTTTCGGGCAACTTTAGGATAAACTGTAAGTATCCCCTTTGGGGAGGGAGTATGGACCATGGAACTGAAATTTGATGAAAAGGGCCTCATTCCTGCCATCGTGCAGGATCACTACACCAAAGAGGTGCTCACCCTTGCCTACATGAACGCCGAGACGCTGGCACTGACCATTGCCGAGGGGCGTACGGTGTTCTGGAGCCGGAGCCGTCAGGAGATCTGGCGCAAGGGTGATACCAGCGGCAATGTCCAGCATGTGGTGTCCATCACCGCAGACTGCGACAAGGACGCACTGGTGGTGGAGGTGGTCAAGGATGGCCCTGCCTGCCATACCGGTGCCGAGAGCTGCTTCTTCAACGAAGTGTATGTCTCGCCGGAGCTCAAACAGTTCAGCTGGCAGGGGCTTTACGAACTCATCCAGGGCCGCAGGGATCGTCCCCAGGAAGGCAGCTACACCACCTACCTGTTCGAGAAGGGCAAGGAGAAGATCCTGAAAAAGGTGGGCGAGGAGTGCACCGAGGTCATCATTGCGGGAGAAAAAGAAGACAAGGCCGAGACCATCTATGAGATCAGCGACCTGGCTTACCATGTGCTGGTGCTGATGGTGCAGGCAGGCATCACGGTGGAAGAGATCACCCGTGAGCTGGAAAAACGACACGTCATTGACCACAAGGTCAAACAGGAAAGGATGCAGTGATTTAGTTATGGCAGATTATAAGAAGTCCAGTGTTCATTGCCACTCGACGATGTGCGATGGCAAAAATACCTTGCAGGAAATGGCCAGTGCCGCCTGTGCACAGGGCCTGACGACCCTGGGCTTCTCCGGCCATAGCTATACGCAGCGGGACCGTGAGTACTGCATGAGCCCCAGCCGCACCGCCCAGTACAAGGCCACCATTGCAAAGCTCAAGGCGGAGTATAAGGGCAAGGTGGACATCCTCTGCGGCATCGAGTGGGACAGCCTGAGCGAGGACAAGCCCGAGAACTACGATTACTGGATCGGTGCGGCCCATCACCTGTACGGCAAGAACACCGGCAAGTACTACGAGATCGACTTCCGCCCGCAGGATCTGCACGACTGCATCTTTGATGATTTCGACGGTGACCCGCTGGCCGCGGTGGAGGCCTACTTTGCAGAGGTGGAGAAGGTTGCCGCCAAGGGACCGGACATTCTGGCCCACATCGACCTCATCAAGAAGCTGAACGGCGAGGGTGAGTTCTTTGATGAAGAGGCTCCCCGCTACCGGGCCGCTGCCCTCAAGGCCCTGAGCGCAGCCAAAGAGCACAACTGCCTGCTGGAAGTGAACACCGGCGGCGTTTACCGCGGCTACCGCAAGGACTTCTACCCCAGTGCATGGATGCTGGAGGAGTGGAACAAGATGGGCGGCAAGGTCATCATCACCTCCGACTCCCACGATGTTTCCAGCCTGACCTTCGGCTTTGAGGAAGCTGCCGCCGCCATCAAGGCAGCCGGCTTCACCAGCGTGGAGGTGCTGACCGGCCACGGCTTTGAGACCCAGGAGCTGTAAAAGAAAAATAAAGCACAACCCTCTCCGTTTTTGCTGTGCAATGCCGGGGAGGGTTGTTTTCCGTAAACTGTGAGGAACCTTATGACCCAAACTGCGAAAAAATCCCCCTTCAGCATGAATGTGGACCTGATGCACGGGCCCATTTTCAAAAACCTGCTGCTGTTCATGCTGCCCATCTTCATCTCCAGCCTGTTCCAGCAGCTCTATAACACCGTGGACACCATGATCGTGGGCAATGTGCTGGGCGATACCGCCCTTGCCGCTATTGGCTCCTGCGGCTCGATCTACGAGCTTCTGGTCGGTTTTGGCCTTGGTATCGGCAACGGCCTTGCAATCGTTGCAGCGCGCTCCTACGGGGCGCAGGATCACGATCTGCTCAAAAAGACCGTGGCAGGCTCACTGGTCATCGGTCTGGTGGCTTCCCTCTGCATTACGCTGGCAGGTGTGCTGGGCCTGCACCCGCTGCTCCTCATGCTGGACACCCCGGCGGAGATCCTGGACGATGCGTACCGCTACATTTTGACCATCGATCTGGGTGTGCTGGTCATGTTCGCCTATAACCTCTGCGCGGGCCTGCTGCGCGCCATTGGCAACAGCGTGATGCCGCTGGTATTCCTGCTCATCTCCTCGGGCCTGAATGTGGTGCTGGATCTCCTGTTCATTGCAAGGATGGGCATGGGGGTGCAGGGAGCGGCTGTGGCAACGGTCATCTCGCAGGGCGTTTCGGTGGTGCTCTGCATCCTGTACATCTTCCTCAGAGTGAAGATCCTGCTTCCGGAAAAACAGCATTTCAGGGTGGGCAGCCACCTTTACTGGGAGCTGTTCAGCCAGAGCATCTCCATGGGCCTGATGAGCAGCATCGTCTCGGCTGGCTCGGTGGTGCTGCAGTATGGCATCAACGGGCTGGGCACGCTGGTCATCGCCGGTCACACTGCCGCCCGGAAGCTGTTCTCCTTTACCACCATGCCGGTCATGGCCATGGCATCGGCATGCTCCACGTTTGTTTCCCAGAACTGCGGCGCAAACCAGCCGGAGCGTGTCCGCAAGGGCATGAAGGAGATCGCCCTGTACAGCGTGGTGGTGGCCGTGCTGGCGATCTTTCTGATGCAGCTGGGCGCAGAGTGGATGGTGCAGCTCATCTCTGGCTCCAACGAGCCTGTGGTGCTGGAAAACGGTGCACGGTATCTGCGCTGGAACGCGCCCTTCTACTCGGTGCTGGGTGTTCTGCTGGCCACCCGCTACGCCCTGCAGAGCCTGGGGCAGAAGGTCCTGCCCCTCTTCTCCAGTGTCATCGAGCTGGTGGGCAAGGTGGTATTCGTGCTCTTCTTCATCCCGAAGTTTGCCTACAACGCCGTCATCCTCTGTGAGCCCATCATCTGGTGCTTCATGGCGGCGTACCTCGTACTGGTCTACCTGCACGACCCGTTTGTGTTCCCGAAAAAAGCAGAATAAGAAAAAGACCCGGCTGCCGATGACAGCCGGGTCTTTGTGTCTGCAGGAAGTGGATGAAACGGATCAGGCAAGGAGGCTTACAGTGCCGAATAGCCGAAGCTGTTGACCAGTGCATCGATATGCTGGCCCGCCTTGCACATGGGGCACTCGCGGGAATCGAAGCTGGCGTAATCGGGCAGGTTGGAGGGGTCAAAAATAGAGGTGACCGGGATGCCCAGGCACTCGGTGGCGGTGGCGAAGATGGCGCTCAGGCCTGCCACGGTGCCGCCGTAGTAGTTGATCGCCTCGATCGCGGCCTGCACGGTGTAGCCGGTGGTGATGGAAGCAGCCAGGATCAGCACATGCTTGCCCTTGACCATGGGGGCCAGATTGTCGCGCAGGATGATCTGGCTGCCGGTGGTGTACTCCGGGGTGATGACATAGATGGTCTGGTGGGCGTTCATGTTGGCAAAGCCGTCCTTGGTCAGCTCGTTGGCAAGGCAGGTGCCGATGACCTGCGTGCCGTCCAGGCAGAGAACGGTATCCACGATGGTGTTGTGCTGGTAGGCAGCCACCAGCTCTTTTGCCACGGCCTTTGCCTCGGAAAGGCGGGACTTCTGGGTGGTGACATCGATATAGTAATTGATGTGGCTGTGGCTGGTTGCGAAATGGCCCTTTGCCACACGCAGGAACAGATTGCTCTTGTTGGTGGGAAGCTTTACCATGTTGATCATAACTGCAACACTCCTGTTCTGTCAAACTACGGCCCATGGCCTTTTTGAGCGGAAACACAAACAGCGCGGCGGCCTCTGCCGCTGCGCTCCCCTTCTTTTCCATGAACCTATGGTATCAGAAAATGCGGGTGTGCACAAGATACAGAATTGCTGAAAATTTAAAGAAAAATTGAGATACTTTGCCAATGCAACGGCGCAAAAAAGCCGCCCGGCTTTCCCGGACGGCTTGGGATGTACGTTGGGGAGATTACTTGCTGGCAGGAGAAGCAGCGTTCTCTTCCTTCTTGGCGGCACGAGCCAGAACCCAGTTCATGGAATACTCGGCATACTGCAGGTCGGGGCAATAGGTAAAGACCAGCTTTTCGCCCTCAGCCAAAGAGGAGTTGAGCGTGATGGTGCCCTTATTGATAGCGCTGTTTGCCAGGTTGGTGTCCAGCAGGGAAGCGTCGATCTTAAGCTCATTGCTGGTTCCACCAACATACTTTGCCTTCTGCTTGCCGTCCTTACCGTAGACGATCGCCTTGAAGTTGCTGGGCTGGATGGGCAGATTGTTGGTGCGGCCAACGGTGATCTGGAAGGGGAAGCTGATGGAGTTTTTGGTCAAATCAATGTCCTTGTACTTCTTGGCATTGTCATCGTAGGTGCCCAGAACAGCATTGATCTGCAGAACAGTGATGGAACCGGCACCATCGCAGTACAGGTTCTTGGTATCGGTCTGATCACAGCCGGAGAAGAGGCTGGCACCCGCAACGGCCACAGCTGCAACAGCGGAGTATTTCAGGAAAGAGCGGCGAGAAAATGCTAACGACATAATCGTTCCTCCTTATAATGTGCAAAGCGCACGAAAATGCCAAAAGGCTCTGCCTATACAATAGGCGAAACGGGGGCGAATGTCAATGGTTTTCACAAATATTTTGTGAAATTCCCCCACCGCCGCCGTGCAAATCATACGAAATTTCGTCCTGCTTGATTAGGCTTTGGTCAGGTCAGAGGCGTTGATGGTAAAGTTCAGAGTCTTGCCGGAAACAAAGGTCGGGGTGTAGGTCACACCGATCTGCTGCCAGGTGGTGGGCACCATGCAGACCAGCTCAATGTAGCCTGCACCCTGCGGGGGAATGGCAGAGGCCGTGGTAAAGCTCTCGGTGGTGCTGTCGTACAGCTGGACATAAGCGCCGCCCTCGGCTGCCTGACCGTCGCAGGTGAAGGAGAAGTCGGTGGTGGAAGCGGACAGAGCGTGGAAGTAACCGGCAGTGTTGGCTGCGACCTGCTCCGGGGTATCCAGAGGATAGGCCTCGCCGATCTCCTGAATGTTCTGTGCGCCGATGGCAAAGGTGTTGCGGCTGGAACGGTTTGCAGAGGTGATCAGCATGGCAATGTACTCATAGCCCTCGGCATCGGGGGCACTTGCCAGAGTAAAGACGCTGGTCAGCTGGACCGCCAGATTGTTCCAGTTGCTGATCTTATCGCCGACCTTGACCTCGATGGAAGAGTTATCGCCGGCCTGGCAGCCGCCCAGCACAGCAGCAGCGCCCAGAGCAGCGGCAGAAGCACCGGTGACCTTGAGGAAGGTGCGGCGGGAAATCTTGTTCGACATAAAGCTTGCCTCCTTAATCAATGGCAGAAATCTTTTTCTTCGCTGATTCGTTTATAGCATTTTTTACCGGAAATTGCAAGGCCCTGGGCACAGAATTAACAGGAGTTTCACACAGAAGCTCACTGGTTGGGGTCCAGGCCGCGCACATGGGTCTCGCTGGTTTTGACCAGATTCAGTAGGCTGGGGGTGTACAGCGGGTATTCCCGGGTCAGGCTCTCGGTGGTCATGGCAAGGCAGGAGGGGTCTTTTACGCCCTCGGCACCGTTCAGGTCCTCACCGGCCAGCAGGTCCTCCACATTGCTCTCGCTCATCCGCATCACGGCATCGGAGTAGCCGGGCCAGCGGCGGGCCTCCACGCTGAACAGGCTCTGGGCGTTGTGGGGTTCGGCGGAATAGAGCAGGCGGAACATCTTGGCCACGGCCATCATCAGATAGGTGCTGACCTCGGTGGTCAGGGCCTTGCTGTGGCACTCGGCGATCTTGGCGTACAGCACATTCAGGCTGTTGGAGATCAACTTTTTGTTCATGGTGGGCAGAACGCTGCCGTGGTAGACGTTGTCCTTCATCTTATCGGGGTTGGGCAGGTCATCGGCGTTCAGCATCATGCCGTTGCGCTCAGCCGAGCGGCCCAGCAGGTAATCGCAGGACACATTATAGTAATCCGCCACCCGGACAACAAAGTCCAGACCGCACTCGCGGATGCCCTTTTCGTAGTGGGAGAGCAGTGCCTGGGATACCCCAAGGTCCTCCGCGGCCTGCTTCTGGGTGATGCCGCGCTCCTTGCGCAGCAGCTTGATGATACGGTTGAATTCCATGATTTTGGACTCCTCAGTAGTGGAAATTGAACTTCTTTGATTTTTGGTTTACAACATGTTGATTATACACAGTGGAAAACAAAAAGTAAAGCAAGAAAAGTGACGGAAATTCTCGTCGTTTTTCGTCATTTTTGTCAAAAGACTTGCCCCGGATACCATATCTATGCTAAACTAAAGATAATCAACGCATATTTTGTGGCGCACGGCCCGGGCAGGATGCCCACTGCCGGTGCGAAATTTTACAGCAAAGAGGAACTCTTTGCCAGATAGAGGTGTTTTTCCATGAAAACGTTCAAACTTCATCTCATCCGCCACGGCATGACGGCCGGTAATCTGCAGGGGTTGTACATCGGCAGCGGCACGGATATCCCCCTGTGTGATGAGGGACGCGCCCAGCTGAAGGAGCTGAAGGAGCGGTTCGAGTATCCGCAGGTGGACACGGTGTTCTCCTCCCCGCTGGTGCGCGCTGTGGAGACAGCGAACATTCTGTTCCCCAATGCAGGCCACCAGTTCACAGTGCACGACCTGCGGGAAGCGGGCTTTGGCGTGTTTGAGAACCGCCCCGTGAAGGATCTGGTCAAGGAAGAGGATTTCAAGAAGTGGATCACCCCCGGCTCCGGCTTTGTGCCCGAGGGAGCAGAGCCCACCGAGCAGTTCCACGCCCGCTGCGCCGAGACCCTGCTCAAGCTGTTTGAGTATATGATCCGGATGGATGTGACCGAGGCTGCCTGCGTGACCCATGGCGGCGTGATCATGAGTATGCTGAGCCAGCGCGCGCTGCCCTCCCGCCACCCAGAACAGTGGATGGCCGACCCCGGCTGCGGCTATACCGTCCAGACCGACGTGCAGCTCTGGATGCGCGACCGTCTGGTGGAGGCTATCGACATCGTGCCCTTTGGCTACGCCGATACCCTGCGCGGGCAGGCGGAAGCCGAGGAAAACGAGGCATTTGAGTAAGAATCTTTGCCGCGCCGCTCTGAAAATATCCAAAACACGTAAAATCGCGGAAGAACAGGTAAAATTCCGGGCAAATCTCTTGACAGAAAGCCCGGAATTTACTATTGTATAAAGAGAACTTATTTTCCCGTTAGGAGGAATCCCCGATGTCACAATCCCTGTCCCGCCGCTCGTTCCTGAAATATGCCGGTTCCGGCGCAGTCAGTCTGGCTGCTGCCCTGCTCACCGGTGTTTCGGGCGCGGCTCTGGCCCCCTGCTATGAGGGCGAACCTGCTCTGCTGGACGGCAAGGCGGCAGTGGAGCTGCTGGGCTATGCACCGGCCCCGGAGCTGGACGGCACGCTGGTCTATCTGTCGGTGGAGAACCTCTCGGCCCGGCCGCTGGCTGTGGGGGCCAGCTACCTGCAGAGCCGCGGGCTGGACAGCAGGAACGCCCTGTACAGCCTGGGTACCGGCCTGACTGCCCTGTGTGACGGCAGACAGGTGCGGGTGGGCAGCTTTGCAGCTCCCCTCTACGGTGAGAATGCGGCAGATGCTTCTGCCTTTACCCTGAATCTTTCCGCAGGGCGCGGGGCGATGCTCCACTGCTTCTGCGAGACCCCTGCGGACTGGCAGGCGCTGGAGCTGATCTATCAGCCTGACTTTGCCGCAGGGCAGACCGTCCATTTTGTGGTGCGCCGGGATGCCGATGAAGTCCATCTGGGTGCGGTGCCTGCCACCCTTGCCGAGGTGGGCAGCGTGGTCGATCTGTAAATAGCATAGCGTAAAAAGAGACGGTTCTGCATCGGATTGCAGGACCGTCTCTTTTGCTTATAACAGGTTTTCCCCGGTGGAATTCTGCACAGTGAGCTCCTGCCCGGTCAGGCTGGACACCAGCGCCAGATAGCTGCGGCCTGCCGTCAGGGTCAGGGGGCGGCCGTTGGAATCATACAGGAAGAAGGTGGTCTCGCTGCCCTGCGTCCAGGTAATGTTCCACAGGTGGCCCTCGTTGAGCCAGACACCGCCGCCCATGGTCAGGTCGTAATCCAGCGTCACACCATCGTCACGCAGGGTGGAGGCACTGAACAGGATGAGCAGGTTGTCGAAATCTGCCTGCTGGCCGTTGTTGGCATCCAGCTGCGGTGTGCCGTCTGCGTGGAGCATCCGGTAGGTCTTGCTGTCGGCATCGTAGGTGAAGCCGGTGGCGTTCTGCGCATCAAACTGGACCCGGACACTCATTGCGTCCGAAGCATCTGCATCGGGCAGCTTGCCATTTTCCTGCATGGGCAGCAGATTGGGCACGGAGAGGAGGGTTCCGCTCTCGCTGTCGGAGCTGCTGGAAGAGGTGTCCGTGACGCGGGATTCTGTCAGGGCCGGGGAGATGTTCAGGCTGCCCAGCACACCCGAAAGTGCTGCACCGCTGGTATGCCACAGCGGGACATTCTGCCAATCGGTCTCACAGGAAAAGGCATTGGTACCCACCTCCAGCGCGTCTACCGCGCGCAGAGAGTAGTAATCAAGGTAGTTCTGGTCAAACTGCTCGCCGCCCCGCTGCACCGGCAGTACCTGCTGACCCACCAGCAGCCGCCAGTAAAGGTCCTGCCCGGCAGAGACAGGCCCGACCTGCGGCACGGCCCCCACGGCAGGGTAGACCAGGCAGAGCCGGGTGGCCTGCTGCTGTGCGGTCAGGGCTTCCAGCACCAGCGAGGCTGTGGAAAGCCCCCACTGGGTGGTGCTGGCGGCCGCGTTGTCAATGGTGATGGCGACCGGCCGCTGGCCCGGCCAGACAAGCTCCTGCCCGGTGAGCGGGTCAGTGGGACTTTCAGCGGGCTGGGAGCTGGGGCTGAGCGCACAGCCTGTCAGCAGTGCGGCGCTGAGCACAAAACAGAGCAAAGCGCGCATCCAAAAGCGTTTCATCGGTTTCCCTCTTCTGCCCCGGAGGGCGAGTGATTTAGTAGCTGAAATTGCTCCACTCATCATTGTCCACCAGTGCCAGATAGGTCTTGCCCCGGTTCAGGGTCATCTCCTCGCCGGTTTCGGTGTAGAGCTTGAGCGGATGGGTGGGATGCGGCTTCTCCCAGCGGCCCACCTGCACGCCGCCCCGTGTGAAGAGGTACGCCTGCCCACCGGCCACATAGTTGACCGACTGGACATCGTGAGAATCGCCCGCATAGGCGGCGATATCGGCAAAGCAGACCACCACGTTGTCAAAGGTCAGCTGCTTCCCGGTCAGCTCGTCCACCGTGTTCTCATAGGCTTTTTTGGAGCGGTTGTACATTTCCAGCTTGTAGCTGCGGCCCCAGCTGTTGTAGGTCAGACGGGTCCTGTAGCTCTCGGAGTGGGTGATGCTGATGGTTTTGGCCGCAGGGGCACCGGGAAGGTCATTGGAGGCCGCGGTGCGGTAGTCGGCAAAGTGGAAGAAAGGCGTTTCGTTGGCGTAGGTCAGGCCGATGCCGGCATTACCGGCTGCCTGTTTGATCTCCTTGCCGGAGGTGAACTCGGTGTGTTCGTAGGCTACATTGCGGCCGCGGCTGTCACGGTGGGCAACGTGGGGGTGGACCGGCGTGTTGAAGTAGCTCTTGCCGCCGATGTTCAGGCCGGAGTAATCGTATACATTGATGAACTGGGTGCAGAAAATGCTCTCGCCATCGTGGTAATAGAGGGCCTGATGGGGCATGAGCAGCTGCAGGAACTGGTCGCGGCCGGAGCGCAGCGGCCCGACCTCCGGGATGGTGTCCGCATCTCGGAACACGGCACACAGGCGGGTGATGCCGCCCTCCACCTTGCTCTCGATGAGCAGGTCTGCCGAGCCGATGCCGCGCTGGGGGCGGGCGTTCTGCCTTTCGGAGTTGGCGATGTTGTTGACCATTACACCCACCATCCGGCCGGTGCTCTTGCGGGCTTCGCCGGTCAGAGGGTCAGCGTCGTAGGCAGGCAGAAGGCTGAACGCAGAGCTTGCGGCTTCGCTGGACGCTGCCGAGGAGGCGGCTGCCTCACCGGCTGAGGCCTCACCGGCTGCGACCACAGAGGATGCAGCGGCCTCAGAAGAAGCAGAAGAGGATGCCGCCGAGCCGCAGAACAGGCTCTTCATCCAGTCGGGCAGGTCGCCGCCCAGAATGGCACTGCCGGGGCTTGCAGAGCAGCCGGTGAGCGCCAGCAGCGCCGCCGTCAGCCCGGAATAGCGAAGTACGGACCGTCGAGAAATTTTCATGGAAAAAGCCCTCCTATCGGATCGGCTTGCCCGGCGCAGAAGTGCGCCCGGCAGGTCGGTTGCAGTTTTGCAATGAACTGCTTTGATTGTACTGGTTCTTGCCCGGTTTGTAAAGGGGCAGTTCGTGGCAAAATCTGCCCGATGACGGCTTTGGGAAAGTTTTTTGTGCAGAAAGCTTGCTTTTTGCCCGGGAGTATGGTAATATTATTCGGCAGTATCGTGTTATACTGCGCTTTATAATGTATGCGCTCGTAGCTCAGCCGGTAGAGCATCTGACTTTTAATCAGAGGGCCAGGGATTCGAGTTCCCTCGAGCGCACCAAAGAAAAACCCACGATTCACCGTTTCAAATGCGGCTTGGATCGTGGGTTTCTTTTTGTTATATCCGCCCGGCGGGGCTTGAAAAGTGCGACAGAAATGCGACAGCTTCAAAGGGGCTGCATGAGGACACCGGAGAGGGTACCGGAGGGGTTAATAAAAATAAAGATGCAAACAGCCGGTGGCCCAACCAAAACGATTTTTATCAATCGAGATATCAGGGGTCCTGGCTCTTTTGGTATTCCGGAATTTTTGCCAACTCGCGGGCATGATGGAGAACGGCTTCCCTGCCATCCTCATTCAGGCCTGCCATAATAGCATCGATCTCACTGACAAACCTGCCTTTATAATAGGTTTTGCTTTTAGGAACGGAATCGGTCTGAGCTTCGTCCAGACCAAGAGAAAGGTCGATGTTTAATTGCTTTTTTATGCTGTTCGTTGGAACACCATATTTTCTTGCGATTACCTCTATATCATCTAAAGCCCAGTCTTTTTTATGATTTGTTGTTACAACTCCGTTGCAGGATTCTATTCTCTTGGTGTTGGCTTCAATGATTCTTTCGATTTGGTAGGCAGCAGAGGCAGCGCGAGATTCAGAGGTTCCAAATCTCTTTTCATAGTCGCTTTTCTCTGGTTCCAGCATTAGCTCGGTGATATCAATATCAAGAGCGCTTGCGATTTTCTCACGAGTTTCAAGTTTTGGATTGCGCCGGTTTTGCTCCCACTGAGCGATGCCAGCAGGAGTGATGCCAAGTTTGTAAGCCAGATCGCTTAAGGTCCAACCTTTTCGCTGTCTGGCGTTGCGGATGAGTTCGCCGTACACTGCAGTCACCTCCAGATGTAATAATGCGCTATGATGCAGTATACCATGATTTATGCTGGAAGACAAGAGCAAAACAAAAAAAGATAAAAGTTTCGTTTTTGCTATTGATACTTATATCAAAATGTGATAAGATATAAACGAAGACGGGACATCGAGTCTCAAACGTCGCCTGCACAGGGTGTGGGCAGAAGCCGACAGCCGTCCCGTAATAATAACATAGGGAGGTTCCTATTATGGAAAGAACAATCTATTACCCCGCCATGGCCAGCGTGAAAAACGCCGCCGCACGGTTCAACGTGACACCCGAATACGTCCGCAAGCTCTGTCGAACGGGCAAGATCTGCTACACGGCCATCTCAAGCCGAAAGTGGTTGATCAACATGGACACGCTGGCCCAGTTCTTCGCACAGGGAGAGCCGGTCAGAGAGGATTCGCAGCCGGTCGACGGGATCCGCCGTGTGGCTTCCTATTAAAAAGGAGGTCCACAATGGCTCAGATCATACCGAAAGCGAAGAAGGACGGCTCAATGTCGTACCTCGTTCGCGTGTACGCTGGTCGGACACAGGACGATAAGGTTATCACCAAGTGTAAGACTGTAACGCCGCCCGCCGGGATGGGTAAGAAGAAAGCCGAGAAGTGGGTGCAGGAGCAGGCGGTTCTGTTTGAGCAGCAGGTCACGAACGGCCTCGTGCTGGACTCAGACATGCTGCTGGATGACCTGATCGACCGCTGGTTTGAGGAATACGCCAACAAGCAGCTGAAGGCCAAGACGCTCTACGATTATAGAAGGATGCGAGGCCGGATCAGTGCCGGACTCGGGCATCTCAAGGTTTCCAAGATCAAACCAGCGCATGTGATGGCGTTTTACAACAATCTGGAAGAGAAGGGTGTTCGCCGGGACAGCACCTACACTGCCACGAAAGCCCTTCTGAAGCTGCTCCCACGTGGAACCCGGGGTGAACTGGCGAAACAGGCCGGGATCGGTCAGGACACCATGCGGATGGTCTATGCAGGTAAGAACGTCAGCCGAAAGACGGCGGAAAAGGTGTCCGCTGCAGTGGGACTGGCCTTCTCAAAGGCGTTTGTGGAGCGTACCAAAAAGGACGGGAAGCTGAACAACAACAGCGTCATTCGATACCAGGCCATGCTTTCCAGCATCTTTAAGAAAGGGGTTCAGTGGGGGTTGATCAACGAAAATCCGTGCTCCCGTGCAGAACACCCCAAAGCCGAGGAAATTGATGTCCGGGTGCTGACCGAGGAAGAGATCCCAAAGCTGTTGGATGCCCTCTCGGATGCACCGCCGCAGTACAGCGTGATCACTCAGCTGGCCTTGCTGCTTGGTGCCCGGCGGGGTGAGATCTGCGCCCTGCGCTGGTCGGACGTTGACTTTGAAAAGGGAACGCTCTCCATCAAGCGGACAGTCCAGTCCATCCCCGGGATAGGCCTTGTGTTCAATGCACCGAAAACCAGACGAGGCAAGAGATGCCTGCGCATTGGAGCGGATTGCGTGGAACTGCTGCAGGAGTACCGGCGATACCAAAAAGTAAAGAGGTTCCGGATCGGCTCAGCGTGGGTGCGCAAGGTCACACTGGAAAATGGCAAAGTGGTGGATAACGATATGCTGTTCACGAAGTGGAATGGAGAGCCGATGGACCCGGATATCATCTCGTCCTGGTTCCCGAAGTTTCTGGAAGCACACGATCTCCCATCAATTCACTTCCACAGCCTCCGCCATTCGAATGCCAGCATCCTGATTGCGGCACATGTACCGATCACAACGGTCTCCGGGCGGCTTGGACACGCACAGACCTCAACCACGCTGAACTACTATGCATCGGCCATCCAGAGTGCAGATGCGGCCGCAGCGGATGCACTGGAAGGGGTCATCCGGATCCGGGAGAGAGCACATGCGTGAGGGCTTAGTGGTTTTACACCGAACGTTAGCTATGACTAACACTGGAAAGGAGGTGGTGCGCTATGGATGCACAAAAGGACCATTCTGGAAAACCAGAGTGGAGAAGAAGAAATTTTCGATAATACAAAAATAAAAGGAGATCTATAAGGTATGAGTAAGAAGAAAACAGTTGGCAGCGCACCAGAGGCTGTAATGGATATGAACCAGTTTAGGACATGGCTTGGACTGAGTGACAGGTTGGCCCGTGAATTGATCAAAGAACCAGATTTCCCTGCAGTGATGATTCATGGCAGATATCGAATTTTTAGAAGCAAGGCGCAGCAGTGGCTGGAAGAGCATTATCCAGTGAATGCACGGTCGGAAGCAATCGCAGAAGTAATGGTAGGAGGAAATGAAAATGATTGATATTTATATGAACGATGCCGCAATCCACGCAGAAGAACCGTATGAGGAAGAAGAGGCAGAAGTCGTTCTGAGTGAGGTCTTGGCCAGAAATCTGGACATGCCAGAGGGATGCATCTGGGCCAGCCGCTATGAAGAAGCGTTCAAAAAAGGCGTGATCCTTACACTGCCGGGAGGTGTGGATTTGCGCATTACACCTACATTGAATTGGGAGGGGCTGCCGGAACTTGCCATCAGCTGCTGTACGCTGGATGATTTGAAGGATCTGTACAGCGGAGCAGGAGAATGGGCTTCGGAAGAAAATGGGATGTTCACGAGCTTTCCGTCATAAAGAAAACCGCCTTTCCTGAGGGTAACAGGAAGGCGGCTATGGAAACGGGAAAATTGTTTGGCGACAGAATTCCCTGCTTTCCATTTTATCAGGTGAAGAAGCATTTTGCAACGAAAATTTTTGTAGTTGAAGGGTGCAGAATCACCAAAGAAACAATGGTGCATGGCTGGGAGAAAGTGCCTTGCCGTGCGCTTTCTTAGAAGGAGGTATGGCAACGATGCAGAAAAGGTATATATCCAGTGTGATCGAAGACGATTACAGAAACTGGGAACTCGGACGCATTGCAATTGATGCCGGAACAGGGGCAGGCAAGACAACTTTTATCATGAACGTACTCCTTCCCTATGCGATCCAGCAGAGCGGAGACTATCACTGTGCAGATCCCTGTACGAGAGTCCGCATCCTGTATCTGTGTAATCGTGTTCCATTGAAGTCGCAGATCATACAGGCAGTCTTCGGCGATGGAAAAGAGCATTGGGTGGATGAATATGACCGTCTGAAGTGGGAGATGGAGGACTGCCTGAACTTCCAGTACATCGACGTCTGGACCTACCAGAAGATTCAGAGGGAATACAAGAAATCGCCTGAAGATCTGAAGCGGGTGCTTGACCGATATACATATATTATCTGCGATGAGGCGCATTACTTCGTTGGAGACTCTGACTTCAACGATGATACAAAGCTTGCCTACCTGTGTGTTGAGAAGATGGTATCGAGCAAAGTTGTAGTCTATATGAGCGCAACGATGCAGCTGCTTCTTGACCAATGGAGAGATGACGGTACGCTGTCCGAAACAAAATATTATGCGCTGCCAAAGCAGGATGGCTGTGTCAAGGAGCTGCGATTTTATTATCGTGACCGGGAACGGGATCTTCTGATCGAGTCAATCCCGGCGGATGAAAAGATTCTTCTGTTTGTTACAAGACGGTCGATCCTTGAGAACCTGAAAAAGCAATACGGCGACAAAATCCGCTGTTACTGCTCGGCAAATAATAGGGGCGGTGCAATGGACAAGCTGTCAGACTGTATCGACAGGGATGGCAGGCTCAAGTCGCAGATTCTGGCAGCAACGACTGCGCTCTATAATGGTGTGGATATCAAGGATAGGACCCTCAAGCATATTTTCATCGAACAGAGCGACCCGCTTGAAGTGATTCAGGAGATCGGCCGAAAACGTCCCACGGACGAAGGGGATACCTGTAAACTGTATCTGCGGGGAAAAGGCTCCAAAGAGCTGGTCTACCTGGTAACCCAGTGCGGAAACAAGCTGGAACCGGCCTTTTCGTACCTGAAGGGTGCAGAAACATGGGGAAGATTTCTTGCCTTGCCGGATGCAAATGAGCGGATAAACGCCAGCTCTACCCTGAACTATGACCACCGGACGCAAACCTATTCGGTGAACGAGATGAAGATGCGTCTTTGGACCCATCGAAGAGAGGTGTACCTGAGAATGAAAAATGAAGGATATGCGGAAGTGATGAAGGAGTGGGTCTGGAAACAACTGGCGGGAGACGTGCAGGAGTTTAAGTTTGAGGGTCTTGAAATCTATATCCGACTCCATTTGAATATTCCGATGCCAAAGGAAAAGCTGCGGGAGGATCTTATCCGGTGGGGCAACATTGAGCCTCTGAAGGGACGTTCAAGAAATGAGCCGCTAGGACGCAAACGCCTGAATCACATTCTTAAAGTGTATGGTGTGAAAATTAAGGCTGCGCAGGGAAGTTCGGGAGAATGGCGCAATAAAACATACTGGATGCTTATAAAGCTGAATTGACACAGATGCGTAAAAAAGCGTGCCATACTATATGTGTGGCACGAAAAAATACGCACATAAGAAGCAAGAAAGTGTGACTTCTATCTGCAAGGATAATTTGGTTGTTCGCTGGAAAGCAGCCGAAAGATGCGTGGAAGCGGAAAATCAACTTGTACTTGCCAACGTAAATCTTGATAAGGTGAGCATCAGTGAACTTTTCAAGATTGGAGTTGATCTAAATGATATGAGCAGCGTGTCAACGATGCGAATACCCTTTATAGTTGTATAACTATGAAAATGCCTGATGGAGGCAGAAAGGTTAATAAAAATGATTGATGGAATTGATTATAGCAGTGAATATTCTGACGATGAAGACATCCGGGTGAACCTGAATGATCTGGTGGATATCCGGGAATCGCAGGAATTTATGGAAGCGTCAAAGAGCTTTGACCATTATATGGAAGAATGTGCCCGGAAAACACAGATGACACAGGAAGTACTGTCGGAAATTGTCGGGCTGGCTGCTCAAGCAACAAAAAGGGCAATGGAGTTCTGCTTTTTGAGAGGCTTTGAGATGGGGAACAGAATTATGAAGAGCTTTCTGGAAGAGAAAAAAGAAAATCAGGATCTTCCGAATACAACATTGCCGGTATCCTGATAAAGAAACCTTGGTTGGAAAATCCACATCAGGACGATTGATAAAGTGCACATTGTATGGTAAGATGAGAATACAGAAAACAGAAGTGTGTCACCTTCGAGACAGGAGTACCGGGATGACTCTGACATTGGAAAGCTGATGCATGACTTCAACTGTACCAGTGCCTAAGAGAATAACCGGAATGGCCAGTGTATTGTGCGATTTGCGTATGATATACTGGCTTTTTTGTTTGGTGGAAGTCAGAAGCAGTCAGAAGTGGGGCGGGGGTGGTTAAAAATCTGGGGTCGGGGGTCATTCTGGCTGAACGGAAGAGTTGTCTGTTCTCCCCAGTCCGGGACTTTTCGTTTCATCAGATTGTCTTTGACTATTCCGTAAGCGTATCCATACAGATAACCCCAGATTGGCTTTTCATCGGTAGTGCGTCTTTTGATATAACGCCCCTCCCAGCGGCCGTCCTTTCGCTTATGGATGTTTTCTCCTCGTTTTGCCATCTGAATGCCTCCCTTTACTTGACTCTTGTCTGACTCCTTGTGCGCAAAGAAACGCTTCCATAATTTCCATAAATTGCATTTCTTGTCCAAAATTGAATGGAATCGTATTAGAATGTTGTGTTTTTTTCCGTCAATTTGGAATGATACAAGGTATTTCTATTGAAGTGCTGGTAAATTCATGATAAAATAAGGCGAGAATTGGTACAAGGTGAAAAATAAGAGGTATCTTCCATGATCCAAATGGAGGATACTCCTTGATTGCGGCAGGAGGAGTATATGGCTTTATTAGATGCTGTTGAAATACAGTGGAAAAAGCTCGACTCATGGCAGAACCAGGATGGCTGAGTGAGAACCAAAGAAAACAATTGAAGGAGTTATTGGGGTGTTATGTCAAAATTTCAGCATGATGTGATGTTGAAGATCGCAAAAATCATCGATTTGGTAATAATTACAATTCCATTTGCACTTTGCTGGGACCTGTATTATTCGTATCAGGTCTATGCAAAGTTTGGTTGGAAGGGCAACTGGGCCATGATTGGTCTGTTTGCGGTGTTGTTCTTCCTGCTGGGAAAAGTCTACGATGCGTTCTGGATGTCTTTGCAGCGCATTTCAGAGTTGATTTATGGGCAAGTGCTGGCGGCAATGGCGACAGACGGCATTTTGTATATCGTGATCTGCCTGATGTCTCGGCGGCTCTGCAATATTCTGCCGGGTATTGCGGCGATTGTCGGACAGGTCATGATGGCAACCCTGTGGGCGAGATGCGCCCATACCTGGTATTTCCGGACTTTTCCGCCTCAGCCCACCGCAGTGATCTACGATGTCCGGCATGGACTAGAAAAGCTCATCAATGAATATGGCCTCTCGAAAAAATACGATGTCAAGATGACATTGAACGTGGATGAATGTCTGAACGACCTGAGCCTGCTGGATGGAATGCAGAGCGTGTTCATCAGCGGTGTCCACAGCCATGAGCGCAACATCATTCTGAAATACTGCGTAGGGCAGGGCATCAATGTGTTCGTGATTCCTCGTGTGGGCGATGTGATTATGAGCGGTGCCCAGCCGATGCATATGTTCCATCTGCCCATGCTGCGTGTGGGCCGCTACATGGCAAGCCCGGAGTATCTGTTTGTAAAGCGTTTGATGGATATTGTGGTTTCGTTGGCTGGACTGGTGATTCTCAGTCCGTTGCTTCTGATTACAGCCATTGCAGTCAAATCCGATGGTGGTCCTGCTTTTTACAAGCAGGTTCGCCTGACCAAAGACGGTAAGCAGTTCGAGATTCTGAAGTTCCGCTCGATGCGTGTGGATGCCGAAAAAGATGGTGTGGCGCGTCTTTCCACCGGTGATAAAGATGACCGCATCACGAAGGTGGGACACATCATCCGCGCTTGCCGTTTGGATGAGTTGCCTCAGTTACTGAATATTCTAAAAGGTGATCTGTCCATTGTAGGCCCTCGTCCGGAGCGCCCGGAAATCGCCGCTCAGTACTGCGAGGAGATGCCGGAGTTTGCACTGCGCCTGCAGGCAAAGGCTGGCTTGACCGGTTACGCACAGGTGTATGGAAAATACAACACCACTCCCTACGATAAGCTGCAGATGGACCTGATGTACATCGCCCATCCCAGCCTGATTGAAGACTTGAAAATCATGCTGGCAACCGTCAAGATCTTGTTTATGCCGGAGAGCACGGAAGGTGTGGCAGAAGGTGCGACCACGGCGATGGGGCAGGAGACGGAAGAGTGATGCAGAATGATTTTGGTCTGATCAGTATCATTATGGCAGCGTACAATGCTGAAAAAACGATTGAACAAGCGATCAACTCAGTCTTGAGCCAGACGTACCCTGATTTCGAACTTTTGGTTGTGAACGACTGCTCGACAGATAAAACCGCAATGTTGGCTGAAGCAATCGTGAAAAAAGATGATCGGATTCGGTTGATTTCGAATGAGAAGAACAGCGGCGTTTCTTACACCCGGAAACATGGGCTGGAAGAAGCTAGCGGTGAGTGGGTCGCTATTCTTGACAGCGATGACGCGTGGGCACCGGAGAAACTGGAAAAGCAGATCAAGCTTCAAAAGAAAACAAATGCAGACCTGCTGTTTACCGGATCGGCTTTCATGGATGCGGATGGAAAACCAATCGACTGGTATCTAGCTGCTCCTGCAGAAGTTACCTACCGGCAGCTGTTGAAACAGAATGTCTTATCTAATTCTTCTGCGCTTGTCCGTAAAGAGCTATATGCAAAGTACTATGCGGTAGGCGATGGAATGCATGAAGACTTTGCGATGTGGCTCAACATCCTGAAAGATGGACGAAAGGCCTATGGTGTAGATGAGCCGCTGCTCATTTATAGAATTGCAAAATCATCGAAGTCGGGCAACAAGTTCAAGGCTGCAAAGATGAATTGGAATACATATCGGTATATCGGATTGAACCCGATAGAGGCCGCTTATTATGAGGGCTGGTACATGATAAAAAATGTGATTAAGTACACGAACCTGAAAATATCCGGGGGGGGGGGGG
>CDTY01025762.1_pt1 | contig 136224 bp, 154 predicted proteins | sample 557731 | NCBI WGS metagenome assembly CDTY01 (sample SAMEA3182101, study PRJEB8094) | gut metagenome | biome: human; feature: gut; material: Stool; isolation source: human stool | place: Canada | collected 2013-02-12
TATCTTTATATTTATTAATATTATGATAAAAATATAATTTGTAACAATAAAAAACAGACGTCTTTTAAGACGTCTGTTCAAATTATATTTAGACGGTAGTTTTTTTTGCCTGTTTTAAGCTCAGGCCGATACGGTTACGTTGTTCGTCGATGCTGATGATGACCGGCTCGATCACATCGCCGACGCTGATAACGTCCAGAGGGTGGTGAAACCGGCTGTTGGATAATTCGCTGCGGTGAATCAGACCGCTGGTTTTTAGGCCGATATCTACGAAAACTCCGAAATCGACAACATTTTGGACTGTTCCTTTGACAACGCTGCCGATCTCCAAATCGCTCAGTTTTGCTACCTTTTTGCGTGTCAGCGGTGCCGGAGCATCTTCGCGCGGATCGCGCCCCGGCCGGGCCAGGGCTTCCAGGATATCAGTTACAGTCGGCAGGCCGGCGTTCAGTTTGACGGCAATTGCAGAGGCGTCGGCTTTAGCTGCCGCTTCCTGAACAGCGATGTCATTACAGTGTTTCAGGTCAAAGCCAAGCTCTGCCAGGATCTGCTCTGCTAAGGTATAGCTTTCAGGGTGGACGGAGGTATTGTCTAAAGGATTTTTAGCCTGGGCGATACGCAGAAAGCCTGCGCATTGAGTAAAGGCTGCCGGACCCAGACGGGCAACTTTTAAAAGTTCCTTACGGCTGGTAAAGGCACCGTTATCGTCACGGTAGGCAATAATATTTTTGGCGACGGTGCCGGAAATGCCTGCTACGTATGAAAGCAGCGCGGGAGAAGCTGTATTCAGCTCGACGCCGACGTGGTTGACGCAGGACTCGACAACAGTACCTAAGGTCGCAGTGAGTTCCTTTTGATTGACATCATGCTGATATTGACCAACACCAATAGCCTTGGGCTCTATTTTGACAAGCTCTGCCAGAGGGTCCTGTACACGGCGGGCAATGGATACCGCTCCGCGCAGGGAAACGTCCAGATCGGGCAGCTCTTCGCGGGCCAGCTTGGAGGCAGAATAAACAGAAGCGCCTGCTTCGCTGACGATCAGGTAAGCAATATCAAGATGGTATTTTTCGATCATCTGGGCCGTAAACTCCTCTGTTTCAAAAGAAGCAGTTCCGTTGCCGATAGCTACCAGGGTCACTTTATGCCTGGTCACCAGATCCATAAAGCCGGCTTCCGCCTGTTCACGCTGATGCTGGCTGCCGGTGATATACAGCGTATTGATCGCCAGTGTACGTCCGTTGGGATCAATAACGGCTGCTTTACAGCCGGTGCGGTAACCGGGATCGAGACCTAAAACAGTATGCCCGGCAATAGGCTGCTGCAGCAGCAGCTGCCGCAGGTTGGCGGCAAAGACAGAAATAGCCTGTTTTTCTGCTTTTTCCGTCAGTTCGTTACGCAGTTCCCGCTCCAGCGAGGGAAACAGCAGCCTTTTGTAGCTGTCGGCAACAGCATTTGTATAAAGCTCGTTCCAAACTGTGTGCGGCTGGATTTTCAGTTTTTGAGCCAGTTTAGTCAGCATGGAATCCGCAGGATAATTTAGGGTGAGCTTCAGACAATTTTTGCTTTCACCGCGGTTCAAGGCTAAAATGCGGTGCGGCGGCAGCTGACGTACCGGTTCGGAATATTCTTTATACATCAGGTAATCCTGCCCTTCGGTTTCGTCAACTGTCAGCGTTGAAGCAAGTTCGGCACCTTTCCAAAGTTCTTTGCGGATCAGTTCGCGGATATCGGCGCGGTCGGAAATATTTTCGGCAACTATGTCGGAGGCCCCGGCCCAGGCTTCGGAAACAGAGTTGACACCTTTTTCAGGATCTACATGCAGGCTGGCCAGCTTGTCTAATGTCATTAGCGGCTGGGATTGAGCCATGATCAGTTCTGCCAGAGGCTCCAGTCCGCGTTCACGGGCTATCTGTGCCCGGGTACGTTTTTTAGGACGGTAAGGCAGATAAAGATCTTCCAGCTCCTGCATTTTGACAGCAGCTTTGATCTGGCTTTCAAGTTCAGGGGTCAGTTTTTCCTGTGAAGTTATTGATTCCAGTATTTCCTGACGGCGTTCTTCCAGATTACGCAGATATTGAGCACGTTCGCTGATCATACGGATTTGTTCTTCGTCCAGCGATCCGGTCACTTCCTTGCGGTAGCGGGCGATAAAAGGGATAGTATTACCGCTGTCCAGCAGTTCTAGAGTTGCGGCTGCCTGCTGCGGCCTGACCGACAGTTCGCCGGCAATTATTTGTTCAATGGTCATGGGTCTACCTCTTTCTTGTGTATAATAATTATAAAATTCGCTTTTAATTGCCAAAATCCTTGTGGAAGGTTTGTGAAATATGTTTAAACAGCTGCAATTAAAGGATATTAAATATTGACAGGAAAGTTTTTCTTTATTATAATTTAGTAAATAATAGATAAAGATTATCTAAAACTAAACAGGCAATAAATGCCGGACAAAAAACATTTCAACCAAGGAGGTAAATCATGTTAAACAACCAAGAACTGACCGCCCTGCTGCGTCAAAACGGTTATAAAGTCACTCCGCAAAGATTGGCAGTTTATGAAGCGCTGGCTAATACCAAGCAGCATCCCAGTGCTGAAATGCTGTTCGGTACCCTGCAGCCTAAATATCCTTCCATGAGTTTTGCTACGGTTTATAAGACCGTCGAGATTCTCAATAAACTGGGACTGATCCAGATCATCAATACCGGCGAGGACAGTTTCCGCTATGATGCTGATATCAGCGAGCACAGCCATGTGCAGTGTACTGTCTGCGGCCGTGTCGATGATGTACCGGCTCTCAATGACCGGTCTCTGGTCGTAAAGGTGGAAGAAGCAAGCGGTTACAGTATCGACAAACACCAATTTTATTTCTTTGGCGTTTGTGAGAAGTGCCGTAAAAAACACTGAAATTAGAGAAATGTTTATGTTGCCCCGACTGTACAGTCGGGGCTTTTTTATTAAGAACACAGAGTTTTTATTGTATGATAATATAGAATATTGTTAGTGTATAATTACAATGAACAGCTATAATTAAAATTATGGCTCTGTTTTTATAAAAATTTACTTTTTTGTCAAAGCAGAAAGTATAAAGTTTTGATATAATATATAGAAGCAAAATCATTATAGAAGATGAGGAGGAGTCGGGGATGACGATTGCGAAGCATCTTGAACATACTTTATTAAAACCTGAGGCAACTGTCGAGGATATTATGCAGCTTTGCAGCGAAGCCCGGAAATACGGGCTCTTTGGCGTTTGTGTGAATCCGTGTTATGTGGGGCTGGCCAGACATCTGCTGAGCGATACGAACGTCAAGGTTGTGACAGTAGTAGGGTTCCCGCTGGGAGCTACATTTTCTGAGGTCAAGGCTCTGGAGACAAAAATGGCGGTCGAAGCGCACGCTGATGAAATAGATATGGTCATGAACGTATCGGCATTTAAGACCGGTGATTATGCTGCTGTAGTCAGTGATATCCGCAGCGTAGTCGAGGCGGCCAGTCCGTTTCCGGTCAAGGTGATCATTGAAGCCTGCCTGCTGACAGACGCTGAAAAGTGTACGGCCTGTCGTTTAGTAGCCGAAGGCGGTGCGGCGTTTGTCAAGACCAGTACGGGTTTTAACAAGGGAGGCGCTACTGTCGATGACGTAAAGCTGCTGGCAGCCGAAGCAGAAAAGTATGGTCTCAAAGTCAAAGCCGCCGGAGGTATCCGCGACGCGGAAGCTGCGCAGGCTATGCTGGCTGCAGGAGCTGAACGTATTGGAACCAGTGCCGGGCACAAAATCGCGGCAGGCGAAGCATGAGCAGTGAGTTTGAAATCACGATTCTGGCCAGCGGCAGTAAAGGCAATGCCGCGGTGATACGTGCCGGAGAGCAGGCTTTTCTGGTAGATGTCGGCATCAGCTGCCGCCAGCTGACGGAACGTCTGCATCAGGCAGGCATGAAGCCTGAAGATTTGACGGGCGTACTGTTGACACATGAGCATAACGACCATGTAAAGGGACTGCCTGTTTTTTGCCGTAAATACCGTCTGCCGGTGTTTGCCAATGAAAGGACCTGGCAGTATATGCCGAAAAAAAGTGAAATGGAACGCAGCTGTTGCCGCTTACTGCCCAAAAAACTGAGCAGCGGCAGTTTGGAAATAATCCCTTTTGCCGTCCCGCATGACGCAGCCTCTACAGTAGGCTATGTTTTTAAAAGCGGCGGCAGTAAATGTACATATCTCACCGACGTAGGCTTTGTGACAGACGAGGTGCGTCAGAATATAGCTGATGCTGACGTAGTGGTGCTGGAAGCCAACCACGATGAAGATATGCTGAAAAATGGCAGTTATCCGCAGATACTCAAGCAGAGGATTCTGGGAACACGCGGGCATTTATCCAATGTTTCGGCAGCCTGGCTGCTGGCGCATATGGAGCGCCTGCCGGAAGAGGTTTTTCTGGCGCATCTGAGCCAGGAAAACAATTTGCCTTCCCTGGCCCTGCAAACGGTGCGGGGTATTCTGGACGCTAACGAAGTTGGCGCGGATACAAAAATTTATATCACATCGCAGGAAAACATAGTAAAAAATTATGATTGAGGAGTGTTGAGATGGAGAGAAGCTTTATGAAAAAAACCATGAATATCTTTTTCTGTGCTCTGCTGGGAGCTGCTGTACTTATAGGCGGCTGCAGTGATAACAATAAGGCTGAGGCAGTAAAGGAACAGAAAACTGCTGCTGCGGCACAGAAAGATGCCAGCCTTTCCGGTGCCCGTAACACGCCGATCGTAGCGGCGGCTAAAAAAGTAGGTCCGGCAGTAGTTGGCATCACTAATAAAGCCTATGTGCGCGATATTTTTAATCGAGTGCAGCTGACGGAACGCGGCACAGGTTCCGGCGTTATTTATGACAAGTCCGGTCTGATCGCGACTAATAACCATGTTGTAGAAGGCGCTTCAGAAATCATCGTCAGCCTGACGGACGGACGCAGTGTCAAAGGCAAGGTATTGGGGGCCGATGCGGCAACTGATCTTGCCGTAGTAAAGATCGACGAAAACAATCTTCCTGTTGCCGATTTCGGTGATTCCTCAACTTTACAGGTCGGCGAACCCGCTATTGCTATCGGTAATCCGCTGGGGCTGGAGTTCCGCGGCAGTGTCACAGCCGGTGTAATCAGCGCTTTGAACCGTTCCATCCAGTTAGGGGAACGTAAATTTGACCTGATCCAGACTGATGCGGCGATCAATCCCGGCAATTCCGGCGGTGCGCTGGTCAATGCGGAAGGGGAGGTCGTAGGTATCAATTCTGCGAAGATCGCTGTTTCCGGTGTCGAAGGTATCGGGTTTGCTATCCCCATCAATTCGGCCAAACCGATTTTGGATGAACTGGCTAAAAAAGGTCGTGTAGTGCGTCCGTATATTGGCGCCAGCCTGGTCGATAAGGATATTGCCAACCGGTACGGTTTTGATATCGACCTGCATGACGGTATTTTTGTTATGAAGGTTTGGGAAGGCAGTCCTTCGGCTAAAGCCGGCCTGCGTCCCGGCGATATCATTCTCAAGTTCAACGGTGAGAAGATCGATAAAGTAGTAGAGCTGCGCGGCAAGCTGGCTGAGCTGAAAGTCGGCGACAGTGTGGATGTTGTTGTTCTGCGCGGCGGCGCTGAAGAAACGATCCACATGACACTGGAAGAGATTCCTGAGGAAAACCGTTAAATGAAGATCACCATTGCCTGTGTGGGTAAGATCAAGGAAAAGTATCTGACGGCGGGGATCGAAGAATTTACAAAACGGCTGCAGCCGTTTTGTAAATTGGAAACGATCGCTATTGGAGAAGAGAGAATGCCGGAAGATCCATCGCCGGCCTTAAAAGAACAGGTGCTGGGCAGAGAAACAGAACGTTTGCTGGCAGTGCTCCCGGAAAATTCGTATGTGATTTTACTGGATGTTAGTGGGAAGGCCGTAAGTTCACCGGAGCTGGCCGCCAAAATAGAGAAGCTGGCCTTAGCGGGCAGCAGCCATATCACCTTTGTGATCGGCGGTGCTTTTGGTTATACGGATGCATTGCGGCATCGGGCTGATGAGCGTATTTCTTTTTCCAAAATGACTTTTACCCATCAAATGATCCGTCTGCTGCTGGTAGAGCAGATTTACCGTGCGTTTAAAATCAGCCGCGGCGAAAAATATCACTGGTAAGTAAACAGCCCTGATAATTTATCAGGGCTGTTTTTTGATAAAAAATAAAAAGTTTTATTTGACATAGAGCAAACTCTAAGGTTTATGATACAATTAAGAAAGAATGATTTGATGCTTGGAGGGATACTATGCGAAGCTGCAAGAAATATCTGCTGCTGCTGGGTCTGCTGTTGATGGCTGCGGTCGGAGGCTGTGGCGGGATCGGGTATGAAGAAACGGATGAAAATAAGCCGGTTACGATTAAAGGACCGGAAGGCTTGCCTACTAATCCTAAAATACTGATTGCTTATTTTTCACATACCGGGAATACAGAACTGGCCGCCTGGCAGATACAGGCTGCGGTCGGGGGACAGCTGTTTGCCATTCAGACTGAGGTGCCTTATCCGCAGGATAAAAGTGAATGCGGTAAAATAGCTAAACAGGAACTTGCAGGTAATGAACGGCCTCCTCTGGCGGCGGATTTAGCCGATATTTCCCAGTATGATACGATTTTCATCGGTTATCCTGTCTGGTATGGAACAACGCCTATGGCCGTGCGTACTTTTTTAGAAGCGCATGATTTTTCAGGTAAAGTGCTCGTACCGTTTTGTACCAGTAAAAAAAGCGGTATCGAAAAGAGCCTGGATGCTATAGCCACAAGCTGCCCGCAGGCGGATATAACAAAAGGACTGGCTCTGCAGGATATCGGGACCGGGAAGATGCAGCGACTGATCAGCAGCTGGCTGGAAGGTGTACGCGGCGAAATAGATACGTTTGGTAAAAAGCGGACGGCACAATGATTTGCAGATAAAAAAAATACCTGTGCTGACTTTTAAAGTCAGCACAGGTATTCTTTTACATATAATGCTTATCAGGCATTGGCGGGGATGATCTGATTGATGCAGGCGATGGCGTTCAGCGTACGTGGAAAACCAATATAGGGCAGGCACTGGGTAACTGCGTCCAGCATCAGTTCTTTATCGTTGCCGACATTGAGATTGGCCTGCACATGGGCTTTGACCTGCGGTTCCGCACCGCCGATAGTGCTGATAGCACATAAGGTGATCAATTCCCGCATTTGCAGATCAAGGCCGTTTCTGGTGTAGGTATCACCGAAGCAGAACTCTGAAAGATAATTGGCTATATGTTTTTGATTAGCCGGCGAGTTTTTGTGCATGGCGGCAATGTGTTCTGCTCCGAAAATCTCACCCTGTACTTTAAAGCCGTCGTCAAAACGAGTGGCTTCGGTAACAGTGCTCTGGTTTGCCAGCGGCATTTTAATGCCCTGTTTTTTAAAAACTTTATTGGTGATTTCTAAAGCGCTGACTGTTTTGGGGAAGCCCACATAGGGAGCGCACTGATAAAGTGTTTCTTTTATTTCTACCGGGGTAGCGCCGGCTTTCAGTGCGGCCTGCACTTGTGCAGGCAGGCTGTCTAAAGTCTGGCTGGAGGTAAGTGCGGTGATCGCCAGCAGTTCACGCTGTTTGTCGGTCAGCTTACCGCGGGAATAAACGTCGCCGTAAATGAAATTGTCCATAGTCTGAGCAAAATCCGGGTCGGTAGCGGCAAGTTTGTTTTTGGCGCTGCCGAAAAGCTGAGACTGTTTTTGCTGTGCTGTTTCAATCCTGTTTTTTGAAGCGGCACAAACGCTCATTTTGCCGATGGTAAAGGTCATCCCGCCCAGCAGCAGGGATGTCATCAGGAACATGGAAATAAAGTTTTTCATAGGTCTGCCTCCTCTTGTTTTTGATTTTGTAACGGATGGTTTTTCTGATAAATGTCAGTACGGTAGTTTTCTATTTTGATATCTATTCTGGCTAAGGTTTGCTGGATAAATTCCAATTTTTCCTGCAGCACTTCCCGCTGCAGTTCTAAAATATCCTTACGGGCTTCCAGCGAGGTGTCGCCGAGCTGTGACAAGGCGACATATTCTATCAAAGTTTCCGGGGAGAGACCGGCTGACCGCATGGTTTTTATAAATTCTATCCAGCAGAGGTCTTTGGAAGTGTATTCCCGGGTCCCGCCTTTATTACGGGCGACAGGTGGGATAAGCCCGATCCGTTCGTAATAACGGAGAGTATTGGGTGTCAGCGAAGTCAGTTTGCCTGCTTCGGTAATATTCATAAAAATCACCTCCTGTAACTTTTAAATTCATTCTAGCGTTTGGAGTTAACTTCAAGTCAAGCGTTTTCTGAAAAAAATTAGCCGGCCTGTCCGATATAGATCAGTGTATAATAGAAACAAGTGAAGCTTTAAGCAGTTTATCAAAAAGAGGAGGGATGGCGAATGATTATCAGTGCCAGCCGGCGAACTGATATTCCTGCTTTTTATTGGGAATGGTTCCAAAAGCGGCTGCAGGAACAGTATGTACTGGTACGCAATCCTCTGAACCTTCATCAGGTAAGCAGGATCAGCCTGCGGCCGGAGGTCGTGGATGGGTTGGTTTTCTGGACAAAAAATCCAGAACCGATGCTTAAGCAGCTGTCAGTTCTGGATGCGTATGCTTATTATTTTCAATTTACGCTCAATGCGTATGCTGCTGACGTAGAAGCAGCTTTACCGCCATTGGCGGTGAGGATAGAGATATTTCGGCAGCTGGCGCAGAAGATAGGTGCGGAAAGAATGATCTGGCGCTATGACCCGATCCTGTTAAGTGCACGCTATGACCTGCAGTATCACGCAGCGGTTTTTGAGGAACTGGCAGCGCAGCTGGCCGACAGTACGAAAAAATGTATTATCAGTTTCCTTGATTATTATCCTAAGATCAAGGCAGGTCTGCATCAGGCAGGGCTGAGAGGCCTGAGTGAGGACGAGCAGTGGCGGCTTGCGGCTGTATTGTCCCAAACAGCCCGGCAATATGGTCTGCAGCTGGAAACCTGTGCGGAAGCTATAGAATTAGCTGATCTGGGGATTGAGCATGCCAGTTGTATCGACGCAGAGCTGCTTGGCCGTGTGGGGGGGTGCCGTCTTGATACAGTCAAAGATAAAAATCAGCGCGGTGAATGCGGCTGTGCCGCCAGTATCGATATCGGCGCCTATAACACCTGTCTGCATGGCTGCATTTATTGTTATGCTAATGACATCCGCAGACAGCTGCAGCAGATCACGGCTGGAAATAGCAGTTCGCCGCTGCTGTGCAGTGAGCTGGAGCCTGCGGATAAGGTTACGGAAAGAAACTTGCGGGCGCTGCGGTCACTGCAGGCAGAGCTTTTTTAAATATCGGTTTTGTTGTCAGACAGCCGGTATTAATTTTTTGAAAAAGCCGCTTGACTTGGAGTTAACTCCATTGGATATGATACAGATAAGGAACGGAAGTTCCGGCATTTTAGTTATGAGTGGGCGCAATAAAAAGCAGGTGATTTGGCGGTTCTGCAGCAGTGCGGACTGCGTTTTCAGCTACAACAGATTTGAGCGCAGAACGATGTGAGAATGTGATAGAAAAGGAGTGTGTTGAGAATGTCGGAAGAAAAATTAAGCGTGTTTCCCATGGGTGAAAAAAATGATGCCTATGCCCGGTATTTTGTGGGGCAGAGCTATTTGAAGATGCTGACAACAGAAGGAGTGGTTATTGGCAATGTTACTTTTGAGCCCGGCTGTCGCAATAATTGGCATATCCATCATCAAGGCGGGCAGATACTGCTTGTCACAGGCGGACGAGGCTATTATCAGGAGTGGGGGAAACCGGCCCGGGAGCTGAACGCGGGTGATGTGGTGAATATCCCGCCTGAAGTGAAACACTGGCATGGAGCGGCGCCTGACAGCTGGTTTGCACACCTTGCAGTCGAAGTGCCCGCCGCGGGGGCGTCCAATGAATGGCTGGAACCGGTAACAGATGCAGAATATGGAAGTTTGAAATAAAGGAGCAAAAATAATGCTGGGTAAATTTGTTTATTCCAATCCTACCAAATTGTATTTTGGTGAAAATTCGTTAGAAAATCTGCCGCAGGAATTGGCATGCTATGGTAAAAATGTCATGCTGGTATATGGCGGCGGTTCGATTAAGAAAAACGGTATTTATGAAAACGTAGTCAAGCTTTTGAGAGCCGGCGGCAAAACAGTTTTTGAGGATGCAGGTGTAATGCCTAATCCTACGCTGGAAAAATTATATGAAGGCTGCAGGATCGCCAAAGAAAACAAGGTCGATTTGATCCTGGCAGTCGGCGGCGGTTCTGTCTGTGATTATGCCAAGGCTGTTTCAGTTTCCGCTTACTGCGAAACTGATCCATGGGAAAAATATTACCTGCGGATGGAAGCGGTGGATAATAAGATTATTCCGGTTGGCTGTGTTCTGACTATGGTTGGTACAGGTTCGGAGATGAACGGCGGTTCAGTTATTACCAATCATGCGGCTAAAGCTAAAATCGGGCGGGTGTTTGGTGATAATGTGTTCCCCAGATTTTCGATACTTGATCCGACGTATACTTTTACGCTGCCGCGTTATCAAATGGTTGCCGGATTTTTTGATATCATGTCGCATATTTTGGAACAGTATTTTTCCGGAACTGACGACAATACTTCCGACTATCTTATGGAAGGCTTGCTGCGTTCGCTGATCCACAGTTCCAGGATCGCGGTGCAAAGCCCTGAAGATTATGAAGCGAGAAGCAATATTATGTGGATCGCTACATGGGCCTTGAATACCCTGGTAGCTAAAGGAAAGTCGACAGACTGGATGGTGCATATGATCGGTCAGTCGATCGGCGCTTACACTAACGCTACGCACGGAATGACTCTGGCCGCTGTATCGCTGCCTTATTACAGGCACATTATGCCGTACGGACTGGCGAAATTCAAACGCTTTGCCATCAATGTATGGGAAGTGCGCCCGGAGGGGAAAACTGATGAACAGATAGCGCAGGCAGGACTTGCAGCTATGGAAAGCTATATGAGGGAGCTGGGACTTGTACTTAACGGCAGGGAACTTGGCGTCGATGAAACGATGCTTGACGGGATTGCTCAGGGTTCATTTATCCTTGATGGCGGCTATAAGGTGCTGAATAAAGATGAGATCGTTGAGATATTGAAGGAAACGCTGAAAGCCTAAAAAACAGAGCTTGCATTTATGCAAGCTCTGTTTTTTTAGGGCAGGCGTTCCAGTTTGATAGTGAAATCATTATCGAAAGCGGCCAGTTTTTCGATACCGCTTTCAACGCTGCCAAGTTCAATGAGGCTGTTGGCATAACCGTAATCACGGTAAAAAAATGCTAGATTACCCCAAGGGGCATAATAAGCAAAACTGCCTGTTTGAGGATCAAAACCGGCAGGAGCGCCCTGTGTGTCCAGGCGCCGCGGCAGGTAAGCTACCTTTTCGGTATTATTGAAATCTTTGCAGGTCAGTTCCAGTGGCAGCAGGCTCAAAAAATCCTCTGCAGCTTTGGTGCCATTGAGTTTGACGATAAGCTCGTCTTGGTTGGCGAGTGTCAGCCTGACGCGCTGGACTGCGTCTGTTGGAGCGGTCTGAGTTGCGTTAGCTTTTGTCTGGTCGATTTTGGCACTGGTGCCGGACGTGTTGCTGCAGGCGGCCACAGTAAAGCTCAGTAATAAAGTAAGCGTCAGGGCTAGAGTTTTCAGCATGATATTTCCTCCGTTTCTCTGTTTGTAAGTTGCAAATAGATAGGGTCTGCCGTTGCTTATACGGCTTCTATATGTGAGTTTATATGCTGGAGTTTGCTCCAGGTCAAGCGTTTTTTGTAGATTTTTTGCAAACTGCTTGACTGTGAGTCAACTCCAGCCCTTACAATGAAAGCAATACAGGAAAGGAGCGGTAAAAATGGTTAAGGATTTTAAACGCTGGACGACGCAGCTTGCGGCGACGGTTTTGTATAATGGGCGTGGTGCCGCCAATCTGCTGGGGGCCGATATGACCTGGAAAAATGTTTGTCTGCCCGGAGTTAATTGCGGCTATTGCCGCTATGCAGAAGCCGGATGTCCCTGGGGGCTGACGCAGCATACCCTGACCGGTTTTACTTTACCTTTGGGCTGGCGGGTTTGGGGGCTGCTCATCTTGTGCGCTCTGTTTTTGGGACGGATGATCTGTGGCTGGCTGTGTCCGTTTGGCTGGGCGCAGGAGCTTTTAGATAAGCTGCCGATGTTGAAGCTGTCTAAAAATAAAATTACGTACTATTTAAGTTATTTTAAATATGTGGTTCTGCTGCTGTTTGCCTGCGATCTGTATTTCTTTGATCTGCATGGTCTGGACTGGCGTTGGATCATTGGACTTTTGGCTGCTGCGGCGTTATTTATCTATCGGCCTTTTTGTCGTTTTTTCTGTCCGTTGGGAGCTTTTTACAGCCTGTTTAACAGGATCGCCGTTTTTGGTATGCAGGTAGACCAGCGTAAATGTACCGCTTGCCAGAACTGCGTACGCAGCTGCTTGATGGATTGTAAACGGGTCGGCGACAGGGAATGTATCGCCTGCGGTAAATGCAGGCGGGCCTGCCCGACCGAAGCCATTTCTCTGGGCTGCAAATATTAAAGAAGAAATAAAATAACCCCTCTGCAGCTTCAGCAGAGGGGTTATAGTAAAATCAGATATGTTTCTTTTCGATCAGTACGCCTACGGAAGTACGCCATTTCAAAATACCGGCGATGATGAGGCTGACAACGAAGCAGGCAGAGAAGAAGTACAGGGTAATTGAATAGCTGTTGGTCGTTTCACGGATCCAGGACAGCAGCAGCGGACCGGCGATGCCGGCCATGCCCCAGGCAGTCAGGATCTTGCCGTGTATGGCGCTGAGCTCTTTCGTGCCGAACAGATCGCTGAGGAAGGCGGGCATACAGGAGAAGCCGCCGCCGTAACAGGAAATGATGACAAAGACGATCAGCTGAAAGACGAAAACACTGCTTGTTTCTGCAAGTGCGTAGAAGGCGAAGATCTGGATCAGGAAAAAGACTACATAAACCGTGCTGCGCCCGAGATAGTCGGAAATAGTAGACCAGAAAATGCGGCCGAGACCGTTGATCAGACCGATGATACCGACCATGGAGGCGGCTGCCATCGGTGTCATTTTTACTACTTCCTGTGCCATCGGTGAAGCTACTGCTAAAAGTCCGATACCGCAGGTAATATTGGTGAAAAAAATCCACCACAGTGCGTAAAATTGCCAGGTTTTGCGTGCTTCTTTGGCTGTGAACTGAGTATCCGGGAGGATACTTTTGACGTTAATGCCGGACGGCCCGCCATTGCTTGCTTTAGGTGGTTCAAGATATAAGGCTGAGGCGGCCATGATAACCATGTACACGCAGCCGAGAATGATAAAGTTCTGTACCAGTCCGTATTTGGCAACCAGGATCTGCATCAGCGGACCTGCGATCAGGCTGGCAAAACCGAAGCCCATGATAGCAAGACCGGTGGCAAAGCCGCGGTTGTTGGGAAACCATTTGACCAGCGTCGAAACAGGGGTGATATAACCGGTCCCAAGACCGATACCGCCGATAACGCCGTAAAAAAGATATAAGAGCGGCAGACTGTTGAGATGCAGTGCCAGCGCTGTACCGAACATACCCAGACCAAAGAAGCAGGTCGAGGTGAGACCGCTTTTACGCGGGCCGTATTTTTTAACGTAATCGCCCAAAAATCCCGCTGACAGTCCGAGAAATAAAATTGCGATCGAAAAAGTCCAGGTCGTTTCTTTCAGGGTAAAACCCATAGCCTGCATAATAGGCTTTGTCAGTGCACTCCAGGCGTAAACACTGCCGATGCAGATATGGATGCCGATAGCCGACAGAGCAATGAGCCATCTGTTTTTCATAGGTAAACATCTCCTTTTCACACTAGAAAAAATCCGAGAGGGCCAAAGCCGGAAAATAAAAAAACCATCCGGGATCAGTTCTCTCTGCCCAGACGGTCGGCTGTTTCTATGGCATCGCAGTACACGTGGTTGATTCCACTTTATCCGTCAGTCCTGCGAGGTCTATTTGATTTATGTTCTCATTATAGCAAGAATTACGATAATGTCAAGCAAGGAAAAATAAAAAAACAGCAGTATAAAAACAGAACCTGCCCAGCTTGTTTACTCTTACCCTTAAATAACGTATAATAAAAATTAATATAAAGATGTTGTTTATTTTATAAAAATGCGGGAGGGAATACCATGTATTTAGCTGATGAACACAAGATTTGGGTCTGTAAAGGCGAGGATAAGATCTGCATGCTGCCGAAAATGGCAAACCGTCACGGTCTGATCGCCGGGGCAACGGGTACGGGCAAGACCGTTACTTTAAAGGTGCTGGCAGAATCCTTCAGCGAGATGGGCGTGCCGGTATTCCTGGCCGATATCAAAGGCGACGTTTCCGGTATGTGCAAGGCTGGTGAAAGCAGTGAAGGGTTTCAGAAACGTCTGCATAAATTAGGCATAGAAAATTTTGAGTTCAAAGGCTTTCCTGTACGTTTTTTTGATGTTTTCGGTAAAAAAGGGCATCCTGTCCGGACGACTATTTCCGAGATGGGGCCGGATCTGCTGAGTCGGCTTTTGGAATTGAATACCACGCAGAGCGGTATTATGACGATCATTTTCAAGATTGCCGATGATCAGGGACTGCTGCTGCTGGATCTTAAGGATCTGCGTTCGATGGTGCAGTACGTCGGTGATAATGCGGCTCAGTTCAAAACTGCCTATGGCAATGTGTCGGCTCAGAGTGTCGGCGCTATCCAACGGGCTCTGCTGCGCCTGGAAGAACAGGGCGGAGATGTGTTTTTCGGCGAGCCGGCACTGGACATCAGGGACTGGCTGGCAGTGGCAGATGACGGACGCGGTTATATCAATCTTCTGCATTGCGTAGAGCTATTTCAGACTCCGCTGTTATATTCTACATTTTTATTATGGATGCTGTCGGAGTTGTATGACCTGCTGCCGGAAGCAGGCGATCCGGAAAAACCTAAAATCGTCTTTTTCTTTGATGAAGCGCATCTGATTTTCAAAGACGCGCCGAAATCTCTGCTCGATAAAGTTGAACAGATCGTGCGTTTGATCCGTTCCAAAGGCGTCGGCATTTATTTTATCACCCAGCAGCCTTCTGATATTCCCGATACTGTTTTGTCACAGCTGGGAAACAAGCTGCAGCATGCGCTGCGAGCTTACACACCTAAAGACCAGAAGGGGCTGAAGGCTGCGGCGCAGGCCTTTAGAACCAATCCTGGTTTTGACGCGGCTAAAGTGCTGCCGGAGCTTGGCACCGGCGAAGTGCTGGTATCACTATTGGATGCTGACGGAGTGCCGACAATGGTGGAGCGTGCTTATGTCATGCCGCCGCGCAGCTATCTTGGCGTAGCTGACGACACGCTGCGCAACCAGCTGATAGCCTCCAGCCCGCTGTATAGTAAATATGCTGAAGCTGTAGACCGTGAGTCTGCTTATGAGATTTTGAGCGTCAAAGCCCAGCAGGATGCGGAAGCAGCAGCCAGGGCACAGGAAGAAGCGGCGCTGCAGAAAGAGCTGCGCAGCCGCAGCGCGGCTTCTAAAAAAGAACCGCCTACGGTCGCTGAAAAGCTGATCAGCAAAACGATGACGCGAATGGAAAATAAAGCTGTAGACACTATAGTACGCGGTATTTTTAATCAAATGAAAAAATGGTTTTAAAGGTGCTTGAAATGAAAAAGATTTTTGCAGCATTACTGGCTGTATTATTTATAACCGGTGCCGTGCTTGGCTGCGGCAAAACGCCTCAGACAGAGCTGAATCAGGCTAAACAGCAGGCTGCAGAGCAGGTGGCCAAAACCGCCAAAAGTGGACTGGCGCAGCTGCAGGGCAAGCAGGCGCAGTTCAAAGTCGAAGAAGGGCGCGCTTATACCGGTAAGGCTGAGGTAGCTTTGTATATCCATACCTTTCATAAATTGCCGGGAAATTTTATTACTAAACGTGAAGCCGAGCGCCTGGGCTGGAAGCATAAGGGAACGCTGAATGAAGTGGCGCCAGGTAAAAGTATAGGCGGCGACAGGTATGGCAACTACGAAGGATTACTGCCGCAGAAATCAGGACGCAGCTGGAAAGAATGCGATATTGATTACAAAACCGGTAACAGGAATGCTAAACGTCTGGTGTATTCTAATGACGGACTGATCTATTATACGGACGATCATTATAAAAGCTTTGAAAAATTGTATTAAGGAGGCGGCTGATGAAAACAGTAACTTTGGCACTGGCCAGGATGCAGTCGATCAGGCAGCTGCATAAATATCTGCGTGCGGAGCTTGAGCTGCCGGATTATTACGGTGAAAATCTGGACGCATTGTATGATTGTTTGACGGAAGTCTGCGAGCCTGTTATACTAAAAATACCGCAGGCGGTAGCCGCAGGTTCAGAATTAGGTTGGTATGGCGCAAGACTGCTTACAGTTGTACAGGATGCCGCCGCTGCAAATCCTAATCTTCAAGTAGAGCTTATTTAAAATATATGCAGTCTGCTCAAGCGGCAGGCTGCTTTTATTCTGTTTTACAGAGGGCGAAAAGAATGATTTTAAGTGTAGAGAAGCTGTCGCACAGCTATGGCGTCAGAACTTTGTTTAAAGATGTAACTTTTAATATTGAAATGGGCGATAAAATCGGTATTATCGGCGTCAACGGCACCGGTAAAAGCACGCTGCTGCGCGATATTGCACGCGGTGAAGCCGGTGACGGCGGCCGGATTACGGCAAATGGCAGCTGCGTGATCGAATATCTGCCGCAGAATCCTGATCATGATCCACAGGCAACGGTATTGGAACAGGTATTTCAGGGAGATTCGCCGCAGCTGGAATTACTGCGGCGTTATGAACGGGCGGCAGCGCTGGCGGCTGCTGATCCTGAGAACAGTGCATTACAGAGCAGGCTGCTGGAACTGCAGCAGCAAATGGACAGCGCATATGCCTGGCAGCTGGAGAGCGAAGCTAAAGCGGTGCTTGATCAGCTGGGGATCAGTGATTTTAATCAGCCGATGGCGGAACTTTCCGGCGGGCAGCGCAAGCGTGTAGCACTGGCCGGAGTTTTGGTGCGTCCTTCCGATCTTCTGATTTTGGACGAACCTACCAACCATATGGATAATGAAACTGTGGCTTGGCTGGAACAGCTGCTTTTGAAGCGAAAAGGCGCTCTGCTGATGGTGACCCATGACCGGTATTTTTTTGACAGAGTGGTCAACCGGACATTGGAATTAGATGGCGGGCAATGCTATTTATATACAGGAAATTACAGCCTTTTTTTACAAAAGCGTGAAGAAAGACGCCAGTCGGAAGCTGCTGCTGCTCAGCGGCTACGCAATGTTTACCGGCGTGAACTGGCCTGGATCAGCCGCGGTGCGGAAGCACGGCGGACAAAAAGCAGGGAACGCATCGAACGTTTTAACGAGCTGGAGCAGGAAGTGAAAAAAATTTCTGCATCGGGAGAACTGGAAATGTCATCTGCCGGCAGCCGATTGGGGAAAACTGTGGTCGAGTGCGAGCATCTGGGACTTGACTACAACGGTGTGACCTATATCAAAGATTTCAGCTATATCCTGCTGCGTAATGACCGCGTGGGTATTGTTGGCCCTAACGGCAGCGGCAAAACGACGCTGATGGATATTCTGGCGGGAAAATTAGTGCCTGACCGTGGCAGTGTTCAGATCGGACAGACGGTCAGGATCGGTTATTTTTCTCAGCACAGCGAATTTCCGGACAGCGAACAGCGCGTGCTGGAATATATCCGCGATGTGAGCGATCACATCGAAACAAACGATGGGACAAGGATTACTGCCGCACAGATGCTGGAACGGTTTTTATTTCCTTCCGAGCTGCAGTGGGTGCCGGTCAATAAACTGTCCGGCGGAGAAAAACGGCGGCTGTATCTGCTGCGGGTGCTGATGGGTGCTCCCAACGTCTTGCTTCTGGATGAGCCGACCAACGATCTTGACATCCCGACGCTGTCGGTGCTGGAGGATTATCTGGACAGCTTTAATGGAGCTGTCATCGCAGTTTCGCATGACCGTTACTTTTTAGACCGGTTTGCCGGCAAAATTTTTGCCTTTATGGGTAATGGTGAGATCAGGCAGTTTATCGGCGATTACAGCAAATATGAAGCAGCGGCGGCCGAAAGCAAAGCAATGCTTGCAGGCGGTGCTAAAACCGGTACCGGCAAGGAGCGTATAGAAGCCGTTAAAAGCCAGTCTAAACAAATCAAGATGACTTATAAGGAAAAACTGGAATTTGAGCAGATAGAAACAATGATCGCCGGTGTGGAAGCCGAGCTGAAAATGCTGACGCTGGAAGTCAATAGCGCCGGCAGTGATTTTGTGAAGCTGGGCGAGCTTACCGCGCAGCAGCAGGATGCCGAGCAGCGTTTGGAACAGCTTGTGGAACGCTGGGCCTATCTTACGGAACTGGCGGAGGCGAGCGGTGTTTTCTGAGCTGCCTTAAAATAGAAAGGGATAAATATGTTAGTAGACGAAAATTTTAAACAACGCCTGCGGCGGCTTTTTTCAGTGATGATCCCGATTTTGATTACTCAGACGGCGATCATGGCTATGAATTTTTTTGATTCTTCAATGTCTGGTCATGCAGGTGCGGTCGATTTGGCGGGCACTTCGATCGGCGGTAATATCTGGATGCCGATTTTTGTTGGCACTAATGGAGTTTTATTAGGCGCGATGCCTATAGTTGCTCATCTGTTAGGCGCTGATAAGCGCGATAATATTGGTAAGGTCATTCGGCATACGATTTTTTTGGCGATAGCTTTTTCGGCAGTTATCATTTTAATGGGTGTTTTATTTTTAGATACCCTGCTGATACATCTGCATTTGGAACCGCAGGTGCATTATATTGCCAAGATGTATATGGCGGCGGTGGCCGTAGGTGTGATACCGTTTTTTATGTCAACCTCGCTGCGCGCTCTGATAGATACTTTGGGACATACAGGTATCACAATGAAGATTTATTTGCTGGCGCTGCCGGTAAATGCCTTTTTGAACTACTGTTTTATTTTTGGAAAACTGGGAATGCCGCGTTTGGGCGGGGTTGGCGCCGGTGTGGCGACTGGTATTACCTACTGGCTGGAATTTGCTATTTTTGTCTGGATCGTGCATAAGCTGCCGGCTTTTGAGCATTTCCGGATTTTTAAAGACCGTTTCCATTTAGATATCAAACAGCTGCGTGAAAATCTCAGCATCGGTGTGCCGATCGGTCTGGCAATGTTTATGGAGGCCAGTATTTTTGGTGTAGTTGCACTGTTCATTGCCAAGTTCGGTACAGTCATCATTGCGGCGCATCAGGCAGCGTTGGGCTTTACTTCATTGCTTTATATGGTGCCGCTCAGTTTTTCAATGGCGCTGACGATTTTAGTTGGGGTCGAAGCAGGTGCCAAACGTTTTGAGGAAGCGCAGAAATTCAGTCGTATGGGCATTGCTCTCAATATGGCCATCGCGATTTTTCTGGCGGTGCTGGTTTACACTAACAGACCTTATATAGCCATGCTCTACACTACTGACCCTGTCATTATTGAAAAAGTAGTCGGCTTTTTGTTTTATGCAATCTTTTTTCAGTTGTTTGATGCGACGGCAGCGCCGATCCAGGGAATCCTGCGCGGGTATAAAGATGTTAAAGCAACCTTCTATTCCGGTTTTTTTGCCTATTGGGTGGTTTGTCTGCCCTTGGGCTGTTTCCTGGATTTTGTAATGGAGCATGGTCCTGCCGCATATTGGCAGAGCCTGGATATAGGCTTGTTTTTCTCGGCGGTTTTCTTAACGCTGCGGATGTTCTGGCTGCAGAAAAAGCTGGCACGTGAACAAATATAAAAACCGCAATAAACACAAAACTCCGGCTGTTTAGAAGCCGGAGTTTTGTGTTTAAGTGTACGCCTGTTTTAAAAAAATAAATAGCAAAATAACGCCGTAGAATACTTAGCCCCTTTGGGGCTAAATTTTTTTGCTTAAATAAATCCTGACCTCTTGTGTATTTGCAAAGTATACAAGGGGTATTTTTTTGCATTGCTGACGGCGCAGGCGGGCAGCAGGAGGACAGTGACCACGTGCAGAGCATTGCCCGCTGATGGTTGTTGTATAAGTGCCGGGGAGGGGCAAAACGGAAGTCTATGATAAATATCCGTTTGTATGTCTTGTGGGGGGGTACATATGTGCTATAATAATTATTATTACTCTGAGAAATAAAAACACCGTTTTAAGAAAAGAAAATCAAATGAAAACCAAAGAATCTATCTGAAAAGCAGTAAAATTTTACCTTAAAAATAATGAGAAAGGCGGAGGTAAACGATGTACGATGCAGATTGTCTGGAAAAAATCGGAGCCAATGTCAAGTTCCTGCGCACGATGCGCAAGCTGCGCCAGCAGGATGTAGCGCAAACGCTGGGCATCAGTCAGACCCATCTGAGCAATATGGAATGCGGCCGCGTCAAGTTCAGCCTGAAACAGCTGCTGCGCCTGGCCAACCTTTTTGACTGCCAGCTGGAATGTTTTTTTGACCCCCGGCAGGCGGCCAACGTAGCAGTCGGCGGGACAGGATAAGCGGTATACCCAAAGTGATATGGAGCTGCTGCTGACACTGGTTAAAAAAAGCGGTCAGCCGTAACGCTTCCAGCTTTAAACAAATAAGCGGTACTGTTGTGTAAAAGTTTAGACTGATAGAAAACAAAACGAACAGGAAGGCATGACTATGACGGAAATAAAATCAGCCAGTGACGAAGAAATGGCATACTCTGCCAAAGGCAACAGCGATGGTAACAACGGCGGCCTGCCCCAGCAGGGACAGGCACCTCAGGCAGCGCCAAAACCCTATATGACCTTCGCCGCAGGCCAGGTGCAGCAGCCAAGCGGTATTGCAGGTATCAGCTTCGACTTTAACTACGGCGCCCGCGTCACCGTGCCCCAGGGCGAGTACAGGGTTCGGTTTATTGACCGCAAAGCCTGTCTTACTGTCTACGACGCACCTGCCAGCGGCGTTTTGGTTGCCAGCAGCAAAAAGTATTTTATCGATTTTCGTATCGAAGTATACGAAAAAGATAAAATGATCTTTGCCCACGACCTGGATCTGCGCAGCCAAAAAGTGCTGTTAAAATTCCCGGTCGGGATATTGGGAGATATTCTGGCCTGGTTTCCCTATGCGGAAGCCTTCCGCCAAAAGCACGGCTGCCAGCTTTACTGCGCCATGGACGAAGAACTGGCAGAGCTGTTTAAACCAGCCTATCCTAAGATACACTTTCTCAAACCGGAAGAACGGCCTGAAGGGCTGTACGCCAGCTACTATATGGGCATCTTCTTTCCCTGCGACGACAGGCTGCACCAGCCATCAGACTTTCGCATTCGCGGCCTGCATCAAAACGCCGCCATGATCCTGGGGCTGGACGAAGGAGGCGAACCGCCTCAGCTTAGCGTCAAGCTTTTGCCCAAAGACAAAACACGTAAAATAGCAGGACCATACGTCTGCATCGCCGCCCAGTCCAGCAGCCAGGCCAAATATTGGAACAACGGCAGCGGCTGGCTGGGCGTCGTCAAACACCTTAAAGCCAAAGGCTACAGGGTGCTGTGCATAGACCGCGAAAATGTCTACGGTATGAACAGTCGCTTTAACATAATCCCCTACGGCGTCGAAGATTTTACCGGCAAGCTGCCCCTGTCAGAACGTATCGACCTTTTATACCATGCCGACTTCTTCATCGGCCTGTCCAGCGGTCTTAGCTGGGTAGCCAACGGCGTAGGCATACCTGTCGTACTCATCAGCGGCTTTACCCTGCCGTTTAACGAATTTGCCACACCCTACCGGGTCATAAACTACCACGTCTGCAACGGTTGCTGGAACGATACCCAGGTAGTATTCGACCACAAAGACTTTGAATGGTGCCCACGCCTTAAAGGCACCGACCGCCAGTTTGAATGCAGCCGCTACATAACCCCCGAAGCGGTAAACAAAGTTATAGACAAACTGATGGCAGACTACCAGCTGGATCCGCTGGCACCAAAACAGCCGGCTCCAGATAAAGCAGCGTCAGCAGAAGCTGAGTCCATAGCAAGTGCAGCAATAAATAAAACTACTGCCGCTAAAACAACAGGTAAAGCAAAAAAAGCGCGGATAAGAAAATGAACCTTGCCTCTTGCAGTAAAAAACATAAGGAGAAGTAAAAATGCCAGAAAAATTTAACATAGTACGTCAATGCCGGCATGGACTGATGGTCTTTAACAGGCACGACCAGTTTATCGGCAAAGCGCTGAAGGTCTACGGCGAATATTCAGAAGGTGAATACGATGTTTTTAGCCAGGTAGTAAAACCCGGCGATACAGTTATCGAAGCCGGCGCCAATCTGGGCGCGCATACACTGGGACTGGCGCAGCTGGCAGGGCCGAATGGCAGGGTCTATGCCTTTGAGCCCCAGCGGCTGATGTTCCAGACACTGCTGGGCAATGCGGCGCTCAACAGCCTGACCAATATCTACGGCTTCCAAAAAGCCCTTAGCAACGCACCGGGCAAGCTGCTGGTACCAATGCAGGACTGCGAAAAAGAAGTGAACTGGGGTGGTCTGGCCTTGGGCAGCTGTAGCGAAGGTGAAGAAGTAGAGGTTATCACCATCGATAGTCTTAAGCTGTCGGCTTGCGACTTTATCAAAGTAGACGTAGAAGGCATGGAACTGCCCGTACTACAGGGCGCGGCAGAAAACCTTCGTAAATATCGGCCGATCCTATATGTAGAAAATGACCGTTCAGAAAAGTCGCAGGAATTGGTAGAATGGATAAAACAGCAGGGCTACGACCTGTACTGGCACAAACCGACCATGTATAACCCCAATAATTATGAAGGCGTGAAGGAAAATATTTTTACGATAAAGCAGCAGACAGGAAAAGGCTGGATCGAAAGCAATTATATCTCGCTAAATATGCTGTGCCTGCCCATAGAAGCTGGCATAGCTATGGAAGGCTTTGAAAAAGTACAGTAAGAGTTTTACTCCAAAATAAAGTTAAGAGAGAAGGAAAGAAGATGAGAAAACATAAAAATTTAAATAAACAGGAGTTAATGATCAGGCAGGACATTCCGTGTGTACATCTGGGGGGGAAGTTTGTGCCTTTGAAATCTAGGGTAAAATCACTGCTGGGGGAAAACGCAAAAAACGGGCAGAAAAAGTTCTGGCGACAGTAGTTATGGGCATGAACCTTGTCAATGTCACAGCTCCGGTGGCAGCACTGGCCGCGGCTGGGAAAACGGTGCCTGCCCCAGTCCAGCCCCTGCGTAGCGATGCTGCGCCTTTGGATTACGCCGTGCTGCCCCAGCTGGCAGACGTAGTGGACAGGGCCATATTTGCCCGCGCCGAAGCCACTGATTATAGCGGCAATGCCAGCGTAGCCACTATGGTGAAGGGCGATACGCAGACTATAACCTCTGGACAAAACGGTATTGTAAGTGTTATGAGTGGTGACGTAAACGGCGCTGGTCTGCAGACGATATCAAGCGGCGGGACCGGCACAGTCAGTAAAATGGATGGAGGCGGCACGCAGTTTGTATCTAGCGGCGGCATTGGCACGGTAATTGATATGAACGGTGGCTATCAAACTGTCTACGAAGGTGGCACAGGTAAGGTGGAGACTATGGACGGTCTTCAGTACATCTCCGGCGGTGTTGGCTCAGTAGGAACTATGAATGGTCCCGCTGGGCAGTTTATCTACTCTGGCGGCACAGGTATGATAAACGAGCTTAACAGCTACCAGCAATATGTGAACGAAGGCTGTACCGGTATAATCAACATCATGAACACTACCGGTACACAGTGGATCTCGGCCAATGCTGTCGGTACGGTGGTCACATTGAAATCGGGGACGCAGTTGGTTGATGATGGCGGCACCGGTACGATCATTACTCTTGACAACCATGATGGCGCCGGCGGGCAGATCGTTTACTCCAATGCCATCGGTACGATCGTTACTATGCTGGACGGCGAGCAGTATGTATTCAAGGGCGGCAGCGCCACGGTAGTCGATATGAGCGGCGGAACACAGATCGTTAGAGTTAGTGGTAATGGCATGATAGAGACTTTAAACGGTGGTGAGCAGAATATCATGGGGGGAGGTACAGGTCTGGTCAGTACAATGAACAGTGGCAGTCAGGTTATAAGCAGTAGCGGTACTGGTACAGTCGACACTCTGAACGGCGGCACGCAAACTGTTGCCGGCGGTGGCAACGGCACAGTGAGTACTATGCTCGGTGGTACGCAGGTTGTTTCCCGCAGTGGTAAGGGTACGGTAAACGCCTTGAACGGCGGTACACAAATCGTTTCAGTCGGCGGCACGTCACTGGATACTGTTTTGAACAGCGGCGGAACTGTCTATCTTGGCAGCGGCGGCAATATATCTAATATTACCTATAGCGGCGGTATGCAGATCATCGACAATATCACTTCCGGTTATGATAATATGACACTTGGCAGCGGCGGCACCAACGTGACCATGGGCATTATAAGCGGAGCACAGATGAGCGGGACGATCATTAACAGCGGCGGCGAGCAGCTTATTCTTAATGGTGGTACAGCCCTTGATACAGAGCTTAACGGCGGTATTATGCAGATGAGCAGCGGCGGTATAGTCAGTGGGATGACCATGACAGGCGGTAGTATGGTTTTAGAAAACATTGATGGCGGCAGTTTCAATATCAATGGCACGCTGACGGCAAATAATGCAGTTATCGACATGACTGACAGCAGTGTGACACGCGCGGGAACACCGGCCTATGAAAGCCTGACCATAGATACGCTTAGCGGCAGCGGCACCACCTTTATCCTGGATACCGATCTGGCAGGTGAAGCCAACAGCGATAAAGTTACCATTACCCATGCTGATGTCGGTACTCACTATGTACAGATCAAAGACTTGAGCAAGTTAAACAATATTGAAGTAACAGGGGAACATAAGCAGCTTTTGATAACCGATGCCAGCGGCAAACTGACCTTTGTGGGTAAAGAATTCAATGCCGGAGGACTGTGGGACGTTGACCCCACACTGTCTAAAGGTGATGCTCTGGGGCTTTCGGCCAACGACTGGTATTTGACAAATATGGTCAAAACAGTCAATAATGATACGAGCGTGCTTTTGGATGCTGCCGATAACAGCTATGCTATGTGGCGCAATACCAACGACAGTCTGCGCAGTCGTTTGGGAGCACTGGCAAGCGGCAGAGAGCAGGCAGACGGCGTTTGGGCGAGGACGCAGGCAGGGCGCTTCAGCGGCTCAGGCTACGAAGGACGCTACAACCTTTATCAGTTGGGATTTGAGAAGCAGTTCAAGGGCGGAAGTATCTATGGCGGCGCTATCGACTACGGCGATGGCAGTGGCAGCTACGCCCCCGGCAGCAGCAAAGATAATCTGAGATCCTTTAGCCTTTATGGCATCTGGACAACAGGCAGCGGCGCATATACCAATGTTACGGCCCGTGTAGGCAACTTCTCGACCGATTTGGAATCCTACGGCGACTACCCGGATAAAGCCAGCTACAAGCAGCACGCCTACAGTCTTAGTGTGGAATACGGCAAACGCTTTGATTTTGAAGCAGGTTTCTTTGTTGAGTCACAGGCACAATTTACCCTTGGCAGGCTGGCCGGTATCGACTACACCACCGACAGAGGCGTCAATGGCCGTATCGACGGCATGAACAGCGCCATCGGCCGTATCGGCTTCGTCATGGGACAGAAGATAGAAAATGGCAGCGATATCTACCTGAAAGCCGACCTGCTGCACGAATTTGCCGGTGAGCGCGACCTGCAGCTGACCTCGGATGCAGGCGGAACCAATGATATATTGACCAAGCACAACGACTACGGCGATACCTGGTTCGAGCTGGGGCTGGGCGGCAACGTCAGGATCAGCAGGACGGGCAACTTCTATGGCGAAGTGACGCGCGGCTTCGGCGGCGACATCAACAAAAAGTGGAGCGTCAACGCCGGGCTAAGGTTCACGTTCTAAGTGAGCGTCGCTTTGCTGCGAGCAGTAAAATAAATACGAATAAATATTAAAACACTGCTGTGAACCAAAGTTCACAGCAGTGTTTTAATATGTTTTGTAATTGTTTGGAATTTATTTTTCGTTGACGATCAGCGCCATAGCCAACAGGTCATCCTGACCAATATTTTCGATGCTGTGGCTTTCGCCTTCGGGGCAGAAAACAACTGCGCCTGCAGTCAGCGTGTTTTCAGTGCCGTTGTCATTATATAAGGCCGTACCCTGCAGGATATAAATAGTTTCGCTGGTGCTTTCATGTTTGTGGTAACCGAGTGAACAGCCGGGTTTAAGAATTACGCGCGCATAAGCGGCTATTTTGCCGCCGTAAACCTTTTCATCGACGATGTGCTCCATAATAGTATTGCCTTTACCGCCGGCCCGGCGTTCAAAAATATCGGTTTTTCTTTCAGTGACGATCATCACAAGCCCCTCTTTCGTTATAAAATACTGCTGTTGAAATAAGATTCGCAGCTGTAAGGAAAATTCCTGCAAAAAATTTCAAAAAAAATCAATTTACCTCTTTACAAATTTAGCATACTAAAGTATAATCAAAAGCGTAGTAAGAAAACAACACCTTAGAGGGGGATGGATGATGAAGAAATTTTTACTTTTGGCTATGACGCTGCTGATGGCTTTGTCTTTGGTTGCAGGCTGCGGCAGTGACAGTCCTAAAAAAATGGTGATAGGTCTTGATGACAATTTTGCGCCGATGGGCTTCCGTAATGAAAAGAACGAGATCGTCGGTTATGATATCGACCTCGCTAAAGAAGCCTGCAAGCGTGCTGGTATGGAAGTAGAATTTAAACCGATCGACTGGGCTTCCAAGGAAGCAGAGATCAAGGGTAAGCGTATCGATGCGATCTGGAACTGCTTTACAGTCAACCCGGAGCGTCAGGAAGCTTATACGCTCTCCAAGCCCTATATGGTAAATGCTCAGCTGGTAGTTGTTCCTAAAGGGTCTGAGATTACTAAAATTGCTGATTTGAAGGGTAAAGTTCTGGCAGTACAGGATGACAGTACCGGTTCTTATATTCTTGACAGAAATAATGAACTGAGGACTTCCCTGAAAGATTACAGAAAATATCCTGACTTTGCTGCTGTTTATATGGATATGGACGCCGGCCGTATCGATGCCATGGTAGTTGACGCTGTTCTGGCTCGTTATTATATGGTCAAACATCCTGATAACTATGTAGCTTTGGAAGAAAATCTGGGCGACGAAGTCGTAGCGGTTGCCTTCCGTAAGGATGATAAAGAATACAGTGAGAAAATCAACAAGGCACTGGATGAAATGAAAAAAGACGGCACCATGAAAAAGATTTCTGAACAATGGATGGGTGTTGACATCACTAAATATTAATAAGCTCCGGGCCGATGGCATGAGCTGTCGGCCCTTTTACTCTACTTATTTTTAATGCAGATACGGAGACTCATAATGGATTATATTATTTCCATCCTGCCGCAGATGTGGCTGGGAACGATCGAAACTTTAAAATTGTTTTTTATTACTATTGTTTTGTCAATACCTTTAGGTATACTGCTGGCTCTGGCGAGGGTTTCGTCACTTGGCAGTCTGCGCAGTGCCGTTGGTGTCTATGTCTGGCTGCTGCGCGGTACGCCGCTGATGCTGCAGCTTTTATTCGTTTATTACGGACTTCCATTTATTCCCGGTATCGGGATCAGGATGGATGATTTTCAGGCGGCTATTTTTGCGTTTGTACTTAATTATGCCGCTTATTTCTGCGAAATTTTCCGCGCCGGTATCCAGGCTATTCCTAAAGGCCAGTATGAAGCGGCCCGTACTTTGGGTATGAATTATGTACAGACCATGCGCCGTATTATTCTGCCGCAGGTTTTTCGCATTATCCTGCCGCCTGTCAGCAATGAGACGATAACTCTGGTCAAAGATACTTCTTTGATTTATGTTTTGGCAATGAATGATCTGCTGCGGACGACACGTAATCTGGTGCAGCGTGATTTCAGTATTACGCCGTTTCTTGTAGCCGGTGTTTTTTATCTGCTGATGACGCTGGTTTTGACCTACGGATTTGACAAACTGGAAAAAAGATTTTCGAAGTACGATTGATGGGAGTAAGCCATGAAAAAAATCGAAGCACGTAATATTCATAAAAGTTTTCAGGAACTGAACGTTTTGCAGGGTATAGATCTTGATGTCGAAGAAGGCGAAGTCATTGCCGTCATCGGTCCCAGCGGCAGCGGTAAAAGTACTTTGCTGCGCTGTTTGAACAAGCTGGAAACTATCAACAGGGGCACGATCATTATTGACGGTGAGCTGCTTGCTGATACCAGCAGCACAGGTGAGGTGGTATATGCACCCGGTGACGAAAGCCGCCGAATTGCCTGTAAAATGGGAATGGTGTTTCAGCAGTTTAACTTGTTTCCGCATATGACAGTGCTGCAGAATTTGATTGAAGCACCGGTGCAGGTGCAGAAGCGCGACCGTGCCCAAGTAATCGAAGAAGCAAAAATACTTTTAGGCAAGGTTGGCTTGTCCGAAAAAGCGGATGTTTATCCGCGGAAGCTCTCCGGCGGTCAGCAGCAGCGTGTAGCTATCGCCCGCGCTTTAGCGATGAAGCCATCGATCATGCTTTTCGATGAGCCGACATCTTCGCTGGATCCTGAATTGACAGGTGAGGTTCTGCGTACCATGCGTGAACTGGCTGAAGAAAAAATGACGATGGTGGTAGTGACTCATGAAATGGGTTTTGCCCGCGAAGTAGCGACCAAAGTTATTTTTATGGCTGATGGCAGAGTACAGGAACAGGGCAGGCCTGAGGATATTTTTACTAATCCGAAAAATGAACGTCTGCAGGCTTTTTTGCAAACTGTGTTAAAATAAAAACAGCGCCCTGAGGCGCTGTTTTCGTTATCAATGAGGCAGAAGGATGAATGATGAGGGGAGAGCTGCGAAATGAAAAGCAAGAATATCAATCAGCTTGTACTGGCCGGGGTACTGTGTGGTATCGGTATCGTTGTGCCGATGCTGATGCCTAAAATAGTGATCGGGCCGATGTCGTTTACGCTGGCCAGCCATGTGGCTATTTTTATTGCGATGTTCATATCGCCGAAGCTGGCCGCAGTAGTTTGCTTGGGAACGACGCTGGGATTTTTTATGACGACGCCTGTAATTATTGCTCTGAGGGCTGCCAGCCATATCTGTTTTGCCCTGCTTGGGGCTGTGCTGATCAGAAAAATACCGGAAATTATTGAAAAGCCATTGCCAAGCACTGTGTTTAATGGTGGGCTGGCCTTTGTACATGCTCTGGCTGAGGTTGCCGTCGTTTCACCTTTCTTTCTGGCCGGCAGCATTTTCAAACCGGAACAGCTTGCCGACGGTTATGTTATGAGCGTACTTGTTCTGGTAGGGGTTGGTACATTTTTACATTCGCTGATCGATTATACTGTTTCGATCATGCTGTGGAAGCCTGTACGTGCTGCATTGCCTTCGCTGGCCGAGCTGCGTGAATAACGGCAGTAAAGGTGAATGAGATGAAAAAATAAATAAAAGCACCGGCCGCCATCGGTGCTTTTATTTATTTTAAGAATTGACTAATACGGCAGAAAGTATACAATTAAAAGCAGGTTATAGAGAAAAGGGGCTTTTAAGTGGAAAATCGCGAGTATATAAAAACAGGTTCGCAGGTTTACTGGCGAACGCTGTTTATTATTTTTTTAGGAAGTATGGCGGCTTTTGGTGCCGAGTACTGTGTGCAGCCGATTATACCGGTTATTGCTTCCAGCTTTGGGCTCAATGCAGTACAGGGGAGTCTGGCAGTATCTTTAGGATTGGTGGGGATGTCAGCAGCAATGCTGCTGATTGTCGGTTTGGCACCGCGTTTTGACCGTAAACTGGCAACTGCTGTCGGCTTGATAGGCGCTGCAATACTGACTATTATGATAGGCTTCAGCGGCAGTTTTGAAGCTATTCTGGGGATGCGTCTGATACAGGGATTGCTTTTAGCTGCATTTCCTTCGTTGATAATTGCTTACATCAATGAGGAATTTGAGCCGTTTAACGTCGGTACTGTAATTGGGATCTATATCAGCGGAACAACAGTGGGAGGCCTGTTTGGACGGCTTGTGGTCAGCGCGATTACTGATTTTGTTTCCTGGCGCATGGGGCTGATTGTGATCGGCATTTTATATCTTGCTGTCGGTATTGCTTTTTTTATGCTGCTGCCTAAACCGAAATATCAGCGGCAGCGCCAGTCAGGCGGACTGCAGCTGATAAAAACCTTTCATACCGCTCTGGCAAATAAGAAATTATTATGGATTTACCTGGTTGCATTTTTGATTATGGGTTCTTTTGTTGCTGTTTTTAACTTTATTTCCTATGTCTTACTGGCACCGCCTTATTCATTAAGCCAGACTGTAGTAGGGCTGCTGTTTGTAGTCTATTTGTTTGGAACCTTCAGCTCTACCTATATGGGCAGATTATCAGATCAGCATGGTAACGGGCGCGTACTTATTCTGGGCCTTTTGATAATGCTGACCGGCGGGCTGCTGACTTTACTGCAGCCGCTTGTATTTAAATTTATAGGCCTGGCTATATTTACTTTTGGGATGCTGGGTTCACATTCCGTAGCCTGCGGCTGGGTAGGAAAACTTAATCATGGCGATAAAGCGCAGTCATCGTCGATGTATATGTTTTTCTATTATGCCGGTGCAAGCTCACTGGGGACTTTAGGCGGCGTATTTTTGGAAAGCTATGGCTGGAGCGGTGTTATCGGCATGGTTGCTGCTGCGGTTATTATTTGCCTCCTTGTAGTAGTCAGGCTGGAACTGGCGGTAAGCCAGCATTTATTGTGGCATCACTAATAAAATAGAGAAAGTCAAAAACAGCAGGTGGTAAAGGTTTGCCGCCTGTTGTTTTTTTATGTACAGACAGAAAAGCAGTAAAATTTGAAAATAATTCACTTGACCTGGAGTGCGCTCAAGGTTGTATAGTTATGTCAGGAGCATTGGAAAGACAACAAAGTAAAGGAGCGGAGTAAAGATGAAAGTAATATTGGTTAACGGCAGCCCCCATGAAAAAGGCTGCACATATACGGCGCTGAAAGAAGTTGCGTCTGCATTGGAACAGGAGGGCATCGAAACAGATATTTTCTGGATCGGTACGAAAGCTATTGCGGGCTGTATTGCCTGTCACGGCTGTGCCAAAACTGGCCGCTGCGTTTTTCATGACAAGGTCAATGAATTTTTGGAGCTGGCACCTGTTTATGACGGCTATATTTTTGGTTCGCCTGTGCATTGGGCTGCAGCCGGAGGAGCGATAACTTCTTTTATGGACAGAGTTTTTTATACTGCCGTTTGTTCAGGTCAGAAAACTTTTTATCTGAAGCCGGCGGCCGCGGTGGTATCTGCCCGCCGTGCGGGAACGACGGCAGCCTTTGAACAGCTGAATAAATATTTTATGCTGATGCAGATGCCTGTCGTAGCTTCGCAATATTGGAATATGGTACATGGCGTCAATGCTGAAGAAGTAAAACAGGATTTGGAAGGCTTACAGACGATGCGTACGCTGGGCAGAAATATGGCTTTTTTACTGCGGTGCAAAGAAGCCGGTTTGCAGGCTGGTGTAGCATTACCACAGCAGGAAACGCCAGTTTTTACTAATTTTATTCGCAGCTGAAGCGTTTGTTTAAAGCTTTAGCTGCAGGTAAACAAAAAAACTCCCGCAATGCGGGAGTTTTTTGTTAAAAAATAATTCAGCGCTTAGACTGTAATTTAGCAATAAATTTAGCTTTGTCAATAATGAAGCGCTCGTGGGTACCGTTGCCGATCGGTCCATGATCATCGCAGGCGCCTACCTTAAAGGTAAGCTTGCGTCCTTCAACGGCTATCAGTTTGGCTGTAGCAATAATTTTTTTTCCAAGCAGCGTGGCGGCTTCATGAGTGGTGTCCATTTTGATGCCGACGCTGCTGGTAGAGGAGTCAAGGCATGGAAGGATCGCGTTGCAGGCGGCCTGCTCCATCAGGGCTATCATGGCCGGAGTAGCAAAAACATCAAGATCGCCGCTGCCCATAACTGCTGCAACATTGGTGGTGTCAACGATTGCTTCGGCTCGTCCTTGAAGACCGGGTCGTAGTTCAACTTTCATTTATTAAACCTGCCTTTCTGGGAATTAATATTTTATATACTGCTTACATATTAACCTGATTTTTAGCATTGTGCAAGTGGGTTTTTATTTAGTATAATAAAGAATATACTGCTGCTGGAAAAGTGGATCGGATCAGGCAACGGTAATTTTAGCGGCTTGAAGCCGCGGCGGGGAGCGAAAGCTATGCTTTTTTATGAAATAATCAACGATCATCCGGCAGAAGACCCGGCTCTGATCTGTCAAGATAAAATGCTGACTTATGGTGAAGTGCGTGAGGAAGTTACTTTATGGGCTGCGCATCTGCAGAGCAGCGGCGTATGTAAAGGCGATAAAGTCGGCCTGTTCAGCAAAAACTGCAATGAATTTGTGATCGCTTATTTGGCGATCATTAAAGCCGGCGGCGTTGTTGTTCCATTTAATTTTCAACTGGCGGCGCCGGAGGTGGCCTATATCGTTCAGGATGCAGGTATGCGCGTAATGGTGACGCGGCAAAAGCTGGAATTAGATGCCGCATTGCAGGAATGTGGCTGTGGCCCGCTCAAGCAGCTGGATTTCGAGAATCTGCGTCAGCCTGTTGACAGGGGTTATGAAGATATAGCTATGGACGATAATGATAATTGTACGATCATTTATACCAGCGGTACGACAGGGCATCCTAAAGGAGCAATGCTGTCACATCGTAATTTGGTTGCCAACGCGAAAGATTTTACGCAGAGGGTTTTGATGTATTCTTCTGATAAGACCTTGTGTGTGCTGCCGATGTATCATTGTTTTGCCTGGACTGTTTCCGTAGCATGTCCTTTATTGCATGGCTGCTGCATAGTTGTACAGGAAAATTATACTTTAGCTGAAGCACTGCGGTTGATCCAAAGGTATGAAATAACACAGTTTGCCGGCGTACCGACGATGATCCAGATGTTTGAAAAGGGTGCCGACAGCGGGCAGCTGGCATCAGTACGCTTTTTTATCAGTGGTGGTGCTTCCTTACCGCAAAAGCTGGCAAAAGATTTTAAGAAAAAATTTGGAAAGCCCGTACAGGAGGGCTATGGCCTGTCAGAGGCTTCGCCGGTCTGTACTGTTAATCCGGCTGAAAAAATCAAGGTCGGATCAATTGGACCGCAGCTGCCGAATGTAAGAGTTGAGATCCGTGATGAGGATGACAGACGGGTTGCCAGCGGCACGGTAGGCGAGCTGTGCGTCCGGGGGGACAATGTGATGTTGGGATATCTGAATCGCCCGGAAGAAACGGCTGCAGCTTTACGCGGCGGCTGGCTGCATACAGGTGATTTGGCATATCAGGATGAAGAAGGTTATATTTTTATCGTTGACAGGCTCAAGGATATGATTATTACAGGCGGGGAAAATGTTTATCCGCGTGAGGTCGAGGAAGCGTTGTATCATCATCCGGCAGTGCAGGAAAACGCTGTAGTAGGTGTGCCGGATAAGCTGCGCGGTCAGGCGGTCTGTGCTTATCTGGTGTTGAAGGAGGGCGCGGCGGCGACAAAACCGCAGCTGCGGCGCTTTTTAATGGAGCGTCTTGCCAGTTACAAGGTACCAAAATATTTTTTCTTCTGCGAGCAGCTGCCTAAAAATGGTACAGGTAAGGTTATGAAGACAGCTTTGCGTGAAAATGCTATTGAAGATTTAGTTAATCGTCAGAATTAAGACAGGCGGTGTAAAATGCAAGTAGAATTGCGAAAGAAATATTTAGATTTACTGGATACGCTGCGCAGTTACGGCAGCGTTGCCGTGGCTTTTTCAGGAGGCGTCGACTCTTCGCTGTTATTGTATGCCGCACGCGAGGCTTTGGGTGATAACGTACTGGCGGTGACGGTAAGGACGCCAAGTTATCCGGGACACGAAGCGAGGGACGCGGCACAGCTGCTGCGCGAACTGAAAATACCGCATTTTGAAATCGGAGTCGATCAGCTTGCTGTTCCGGGATTTGCAGAGAATGGTCCGGAACGTTGTTATTATTGTAAAAGTGCCTTATTTGAAACCGTTGTGGAGATGGCTGGGATGTATCATTGCAGCTGCGTCGCAGATGGTTCCAATATAGATGACGAAGGTGATTACCGCCCCGGGATGAAAGCGATAGCAGAGCTGGGGATCAAAAGTCCTTTTCGGGAAGTGGGACTTACTAAAGAAGAAGTACGGCTGCTGTCAAGGGAGTTTGAGCTTTTTACCTGGAATAAGCCTTCCTATGCCTGCCTGGCCTCACGTATACCTTATGGTGAAGTTATTACTGCAGAAAAACTGCAGATGATAGAAGCAGCAGAGCAGATTTTGCTGGATCTTGGTTTTGCCGAAATGCGTGTACGCTGTCACGGCAAATTGGCGCGCATTGAAGTTGCTGAGTCCGTTATTGAAAAAATTGCGCAGCCGCAGCTGCGCCGGAAGATCGTGGAAGCTTTCAGGAAGGCGGGGTTCCTGTATGTAAGTTTAGATCTGGAAGGGTTTCGCAGCGGCAGTATGAATGATACATTGACAGATAAGTGATTCTGAAAAACACTTCGGCCCCTTACCTCCAGCGGGTAAGGGGCCGTTTCCAAGGGATTACCGCCTTCACAAGACGGGAATATGTATATTAACTGATCATTTTACGATCACTACGGGGCATTCTGCATATTGCGAAATCTTCATGCTCACGCTGCCCATCAGCAGTTCGGCCAGCATGCCCATACCTCTGTTGCCGAGCACGATCATATCAGCCTCGGCAGTTTTGGCATATTCCAAAATCCTCTCAGCCGGGTCGATATCAACGATCAGACGATAGGATGCGGTAGTGCAGCCCAGCTTATCCAAAATACCTTTAGCGATATCAAGCGGAGTCGGATCCGGTTCTTTGGCTGCCATTTCAGCTTCTTCAATAGCATTTTTAGGTTTTCTTGGCGGAACTTTAGTGTAGTCGTAAGGTACAATAACATTGACTACCATAATTTCGCTGCCAAACGGTTTGCCGATGCCGGCTGCAAACTCCAGTGCACGCAGCGCAGTTTCGGAACCATCGAACGGTACAAGAATCTTTTTCATCATGGTAAATCCCTCCTTAAAACATCCGCGCCTATAGATCAGATCGGAAATGTTACAGGCGGTAGTGGTAACACTCCGCAAAAGTCAGGTTAAAATTTAGATGATTTTCAGATGACATCTTGTTTTCTTTTTGTATATACTTACTTCTACAAACGGATCAAAAATCCTGCTGCGTGAGCTGTTGAAACCAGTAAAATTTTTGCGAAAAATATTACAGAAAATGCTGGTTTTCAGGTTTCTTTCTGCAGATAAAAAAGCACTGACGTATTTAATAACGGCAGTGCTTTTTGTTATTTGTTAAGGGGCCGGGAATATTATTTTAAGAGCCCGTTGGTTGTAGTAATAACTTCGGGGGCACGTTCAAAAAGAAATTCGCCGTCGCGGACGGAACAGGCAACGGAAACGCGATTGCAGACTGCTTCAAATTCGCCTTTGGCATTGAGAACGATAAAGTTGGCCGGTTTGCCGGCTTCGATACCGTATTGATCGAGAATATTCAGGGTGCGGGCGCCGTTGACTGTAATCAGGTCGAGGGAGTTGCTGATTTCTTCGATACTCATCATTTGCGCGATGTGTATACCGGCGTCAAGAATATTCATCAGATTACCGTTGCCGACAGGATACCAGGGATCGCTCATGGAATCCTGGGCAAAGCAGACGTTGATGCCGGCTTCGTTCAATTCCTTGACACGCGTCAGGCCGCGGCGTTTGGGGTAGTTGTCAAAACGTCCCTGAAGATGGATGTTTTCGGTAGGGCAGGAAATAAAATTGACTTTGGAAAGCCCCAGTAATTTGAACAGCTTATAAGTATAGGCATTGTTGTAAGAATGCATGGCACAGGTATGGCTGGCAGTGGCTTTTTCGGCGATGCCGCTGCGCAGTGCTTCGGCGGCCAGGACTTCGATAAAGCGGGACTGGTCGTCGTCAGTTTCATCGCAGTGGATATCGACCATTTTGTCGTATTTTACTGCCAGTTCGAAAGCTTTCTGGACGCTTTTAACGCCGTCTTCACGTGTATATTCAAAATGAGGGATGGCTCCGACCAGGTCAGCGCCCATAGTGAGAGCTTCTTCAACTAATTTATCACCGCCCTGATAAGCATACATCCCTTCCTGCGGGAAGGCGATGATCTGCAGGGTGCAGGTATCTTTGACTTCTTCGCGCAGCTCCAGCATGGCCCGCAGGGCTGTAAGCTTGGGATCAGTCACGTCGACATGGGTGCGGATATATTGCACGCCGGTAAGGATCTCCTGTTTCATGGCCTGACGGGCGCGTTCTTTGATTTCTTCTTTGGTCAGCCTGCCTTTTGTTTCAGACCAGCGCTGGATGCCTTCAAATAAAGAACCGGTTTTGTTGGCTGCCGCCGGATTAAGTGCAGTGAAAACGTAATCAAGATGAATGTGGGGATCGACATAAGGCGGTACGGCGAGTTTGCCTTCAAGATCTACGACCTTCTCAGCTGTTACTTTTGCGGCAAGACCGGGGCCTATCTCTTTAAATTTACCATCAGTTATATAAATGTCCTGCAGGCCGTTCTGACCTTTTAATTTGGCGTTGGTGAATAATATGCTTTTCATTATAAAGTCTCCTTTACAAACTTAATGTTGTGGCGGAGGAGCTTCGTAACGAAAACTCTTGTCGCAATCAGTATAGCAAGTCGAAATATAAAAAGCACTGTATGAATGATACAAAAAGAGCAGTACTGACTTGTGCAAAAAATGCACTTGCAGGCTGGAATGTTTTTGGCCTTTTTGTACGTTGTGTACAAGGCTGAAGCGGGGGTATACTGAAAGCACAGTAAAGCTAGCTGCTGCACAAAAATAAACGGCCCGGGGACAGGACGAAAACTCTTAGTCAAGTAAGTTCCTAATTAAATGCGGCACTGCCGCAGGTCCTCACAACTTTCTTTCTTAAAAGAACAAAGCAACAAGGAAAAATGCAGGTAAACGACATTAAAATATGGATATTAAAGGAGCGATAAATCATGATCAGAATGAACGAAATGACCTGGATGGAATTTAAAGCGAAAATCGACGAAGGAGCGATCACTATTCTGCCTATCGGCGCCTGCGAACAGCATGGCCCCCATCTGCCGCTGTGTGTAGATACGGTTCTGGCTAACGGCTTTGCCGAAAGACTGGCGCAGCGTGTTGGCGGTATGGTAGCGCCGGCAATCAACTATGGTTATAAATCTAAACCTCTTTCCGGCGGCGGCCCCCTGTTCCCGGGAACTGTTGATTTGAACGGTGATACTCTTGTCCGTTTGACCTATGATGTTCTGGAAGAGCTTATTAAAGACGGCGTGAAAAAAATCATGGTGCTTAGCTGTCACTTTGAAAATGAAGCTTTTGTCTGCGAAGCAGTCGACCTGATAGCTCAAAAATATGGAGAACAGGCCAAGATTTTGATCGCTAACTGGTGGGACCCGATGCCGGCAGAGATCATCGATAAAGTGTTTGACGAAGTACCGTTCCCGGGCTGGGCTTTTGAGCACGCAGCTGTTACGGAAACCTCTCTGATGATGGCTTTCGCCCCTGAATTGGTGCATGAAGAAAGAATGGTAGATACCCAGGGAGCGACTCCCTGTCCGTATCATATATATCCTGTGCCTAAAGATGCGGTTCCGCCTACCGGCGTACTTGCTCCGGCGCGTTCTTCTTCAGCTGCCCGCGGACAGCTGATCATTGACAGTGTTTTAGATGAATTGGTAAAAATCTGCGATAAAGAATTTTAATTCCGGTTTAGACAAAGCGGCGGATCTGCCGCTTTGTCTTCCATAAAGGAGAATTATCATGGCTAATACAAGTACCAGGGGTATTTTACTGACGATGCTGTCGGCTGTTACCTTCGGGTTTGCCTTTACTCTAGGGCCGATGACCTATGGCGAGGCTGGCAGCAATCCGGTGACCCTGACCTTTTTGCGTAATTTTTTGAGCTTACCGGTGCTTTTGGCGATTCTTTGGTATCAGGGCATATCTTTACAGGTCAGCGCCAAAGAATTGTGGAGCCTGACTATTTTAGGCGGTATCGGTAATGCTGTGACTACGCTGATGTTGTTTATTGCCTTTTCATTGATCGACGTAGGCGTAGCAACAACGATCCACTTTATTTATCCTGTTTTTGTGACTATCGGCTGCGTACTTTTTTATAAAGAACGGCTGGGACTGCAGAAATTTATTGCTCTGCTGATCGCTACTGCCGGGATTGCCTGCTTTTTTCTGGGTGTGGATATGAGCGCTGGTTTCAGCGGCGGGACTTTTCTGGGGCTGTTTTTAGCGGTCGCTTCCGGCGTTACGTATGCTTTTTATATCATTTATATGGATAAAAGCGGTTTGAAAAATCAGCCTGTTTTTAAAATTTCTTTTTATGTAGCACTGATGTCTTCGATCGCTATGGGGATCTTTGGCATAGGAACAGGTGAATTGACTTTGACGACTCTGACGCCGCAGGCCTGGTTTATTTCCACTGTGTTTGCATTGCTGTGTACGGTGGTAGCCCTCTCGCTGCTGCAGATAGGCATCAAGCATGTCGGTGCTTCTACTGCCGCTATTTTGACTACCTTCGAGCCTATTACCAGCATTATCTGCGGCGTACTGCTTTTGGGAGAAACAGTGACTACGATCAAGATCGTTGCCTGTGCCCTGATTATGACGGGCGTAGTTACACTGTCACTGGCAAAACAAAAAAAGCCTCCGGAAGAGGCAGTTACCGTTCCGGAAGGCTGATAAATTTGAGTAAACCTACAAATCCTCCTGTAAATAAAACAACAGTAAAGGACCGGACCGCTGCTTGAGGGTCTGGTCTTTTGCTATTCTTCCAGGTAGTCTTTGGCGACGATGCTGCTCAGCAGCTCAAGTCGTACCAGGGCATCGTCGATATCGCGCCCCAGCAGATCACGGATCTGGTTAAGACGGTATAAAAGTGTATTACGGTGAATAAACAGTGCCTGTGATGTTTTAACAAGATTGCCGTTGCAGTATAAGTACTGACGCAGCGTTTCCAGAAGCTCCGAATTATTTTTGCTGTCATGCTGCAGGAGCACACCGAGATTATAGTGATAGTATTCGCGGATTTCTTCTTTATCATCGATTTTAAACAGCAGGCGGTATAAACCAAGCTGGGAATAGTAGACAATGTGATTGCTGCGTCCCATCTTTTTCCAGAGCAGCAGCGCTTTCTGCGCTTCCTGATAACTGATTTTGATTTGTTCGACATCGGCGTAAGGACGGCCAAAGCTGAGGTAAAGGTTGCTGCCGCTGTAGAGCTGGCTTAAAAGACCGCAGACGGTTTCCAGATAAGCTGCCGCCTCAGCTGCTTTTTCCTGTGTAGGCGCGCTGGCAAGGCAGATCACATTATTGCCGTAGACCAATGTGATGACCGGCAGCTGTTTCTCTTTACAAAGACTGTCGACAGAATGCTGCAGTTTATCTTCAAGGCTGTCATGGCCTGCATCTGTCATGATTTCATCAGCGGGGTGACTGACGTTAAAAACAGCAATAAATTTATATTCCAGTAATTGGATATCGTTGATGATCGCTGTATCAAGCATTTGCCGGTAATCAACATCGGAAGCAAAAAGCAGGCGGCCCAGAAAGTTTTTTGACTTTTTGATTTCAAATTTATCACGCATTATCAGGTCGGTTATTTCGCGCGTTACATCAATCAGCTTTACGTCCCAGGGCATTTCAAAAAGCGGGAAATCGGCTGCGTCGGCCTGGGCCAGCAGTTCTTCTGGAATAGAATTGATATAATCATTGCCGACCAAAATTACAAGACCGGCTAATTTTTTCTGGATACATTCTAAAATGAGGTCTGCAAGTTTATCGGCGCTGTGCGCGATGCCGGTAATAAACAGCAGCTCGCCGCCGTGCACCCATTGTGAAACGGTCGAAGTCTGTCCTACATAAGGCCAGGTGACAGTGCGGTCCAGGCCGTTTTGTCCGGCGACAAGCTTGATACGCTCAAAATATTTTAAAGGCAATAGATCCCGACAGATAACGGACATGGTAGGCCTCCTTGTGTTTGAATGATCAAATACTTATTTTATTATATCAAATTACAAGACCCGGCAGCAGGAAATTTAAATGGCCAAATAAAGTGTAGCTAGTGTTACAAAATTATTTATTATTATTTATGTCATAAAACATGAATTTTCAGAAACTGCGTGCTATAATTAAAGTAACAAGAAAAATAATAATTTATGGGAAGGTGTGAGTTATATGACGGCAGAATTCAAAAAATGCTGGATGCTTAAAATTTATACGGGCGAGGACGTTATAGTAGGCAACGATCCCCTGTACAGAACGATTCTTGAAGAAGCCCGCCGTTTAAAGATCGCCGGCGCTACCGTCATTAAAGGTATCGAAGGTTATGCGACCGAAGTGCGTGGGATCGACCGTCGTCCGGTATCGCTTTTTACCGGTGTTTCCAACCTGCCTGTTTTGGTGACGATCGTCGATCAGAAAGAAAATTTGGAAAAGCTGATCCCGTTTTTAGAGAAAAAGGCTACACATGCGCTGGTGTTGTTTGAAGAAAGTACGGCTTTGGTTACTGACTATATGCGTCAGGTGATTGCCAAACGTCAGGCTGACGGGCTGGAAAAATAAGTTTTGCCCTTATAAAAAAATTTGGCCGCAGGTTTTACAGCCTGCGGTTTTTTATGCCCGACAGCGTATTTATCGGCAGGACTTAGCAGGATTTTTCGGGAAGATTGCGAATAATAATAAGTGGTTTACTATGCCTGAAGGAGGGTATGCAAATGGATATGAATCAGGAAACTAAGGTCACTGTCATTGACGACCGGCTGCGTCAGGAGGAAGCTGAAACTTTGTGCCGCTGGGCTGCTGCCCGCGCCGGGGTTATCGTTGTTGCTCCGTTGCTTGGAACAATGGCGCTGATTGCTAATGATGTGTATCTGGTGATAAAATTAGGCAGTGTTTATGAAGAAGAAATCGGAGAAAAGGCGGCCGTAAGCCTGCTGAGTTCTTTAGGAGCTTATTTTGTAGGCAGTACGCTGACGACACTGATCCCGTTTGCTCCCTTGCAGATACCTGTAGCTGTAGGGACTACCTATGCGCTGGGACGGGTCGTTACCGAATGGCTGAAGGCCGGTAAACCGGCGGACCTGAGTCCGTTTAAAACTGTGTATGATGATGCTTTGCGTGAAGCAAAGAAAAATATTGAGCTTTTTAAAAATGACCCTAAAAAAGATGAACCACTGGGTGATGAAAGTAAAAAATACGATTTGTGATCAAACCATAATGAATGGAGGTCCTTTATGTACGAGAACTATGATGTAGCGATTATCGGCGGTGGCCCTGCGGCTGTTTTCGCAGCTTATGAATTTACTCTGAAATATCCGACGGTCAGGCTGATCATGCTGGAGGAAGGCAATCCAATCGAACGGCGTCAATGCCCGCTGGCTGCAAAAAAAGTGGATCATTGCCTGCGTTGTGTCCCTTGTGATATCATGCGCGGTTTTGGCGGTGCCGGTGCTTTTTCGGACGGTAAGTATAATTTTACGACTGAATTCGGCGGCTGGCTGAGCGAGTATATTCCGGAAAAGACTGTAATCGAGCTGATTGATTATGTTGATGAGCTTAATTGCCGTCATGGCGCTCCCGGCGAATATTTCAGCACAAAGAACAGTACTATCGGCGGTCTGGCGCTGGGACATGATCTGCATCTTTTAAACGCCAAGGTCCGGCATCTGGGGACTGAAAATAACCTTATTATTATGGAGCATATTTATAAATATCTGGCTGAGCGAATAGAGATCCGCTGTAATACCCATGTGGAAACTATCAAACGGCACGGTGATGGTTTTGAATTGGGCGTTCGCGGCGAGGATAAAGCTGATATTCGCTGTGATTATCTGATCGCTGCTCCCGGACGTGCCGGTGCGGAATGGTTTACCGAACAGTGCCGCGGACTGGGATTGTCCTTTATTAACAATCAGGTCGACGTAGGCGTGCGGGTAGAGGTGCCGGCGCAGGTCTTTAAACACATTACTGACGAAGTCTATGAAGCTAAGCTGGTCTACCGGACACGGCAGTATAATGATCTGGTCCGTACTTTCTGTATGAATCCCAACGGTTATGTAGTGGCCGAAAATACTGACGGCATCATTACAGTCAACGGGCACAGCTTCCGCGATCCCAAGCTGCACAGTCATAATACGAATTTTGCTTTACTGGTCAGCAATAAATTTACAGAACCGTTTACTGAACCGCATCAATACGGCAAACGTATCGCTTCTTTTTCCAATATGCTGGGCGGAGGCGTGCTGCTGCAGCGTTTCGGCGATTTGATCAAAGGTCGGCGTACTAATGAAAGACGTCTGGAAAAGAGCTTTACTAAGCCTACCTTGTCGGCTACGCCCGGCGATTTGAGCCTGGTGCTGCCTAAACGCCATTTGGATAATATCATCGAAATGATTTATGCGCTGGATAAGGTGGCGCCGGGGATGGCTAATGCCGATACCCTGCTTTACGGTGTAGAGGTAAAATTCTACAGTGCGCGTCTGGAACTTGATGATAAGCTGGAAACGAAGATCCCGAACCTGTTCGCCGTCGGCGACGGTGCCGGTATCACCAGGGGGTTGTCACAGGCCAGTGCGAGCGGAGTCCATGTTGCCCGCCAGATCGGCGCGCGGCTATGCGGAGGAGCGGATTAATTTTATGATGAACGGAGCAAAGTCATGACCTTGCCTCTTATCAGTATGCGGCAGATAACGAAACGGTTTCCCGGCGTTATCGCCAACAATAAAATAAATTTGGAATTGTACCCCGGTGAGATACATGCTCTCTTGGGTGAAAACGGCAGCGGTAAAAGTACTTTGATGAGTATCCTTACAGGTCTTTACACGCCTACAGAAGGCTGTATCATGGTTGGCGGGGAGGAAGTAAAGTTTGCTTCGCCTGCTGACGCCATTGCCAGCGGTATCGGGATGGTACATCAGCATTTTAAACTGATCGAATCTTTTACGGTAGCTGAGAATATCGTTCTGAGCCAGAGCAAAGGCGGTTTTTTGCTGAAACCGGAGCAGATCATAGCAGATATTGAAAGCCTGGGTGAGAAATATGGACTGCAGGTAGATCCGCGGGCCTATGTCTGGCAGCTTGGTGTGGGAGAAAAACAGCGCGTGGAGATCTTGCGGATGCTTTATCATCGCAGCCGTGTGCTGATCCTGGATGAGCCTACGGCTGTTCTGACGCCGCAGGAGACACGCGAGCTGTTCGTCAATCTGAGAAAGATGGCAGACGACGGCTGTGCGGTAGTTTTTATTTCCCACAAACTCAACGAAGTCGAGGAACTGGCCGACCGAGTAACTGTTTTGCGCGGCGGCTGTGTAACCGGCAGCGCCGCAAAAGAAGATATGCGTCGCGACAAGCTGGTGCAGATGATGATCGGCCGCGAGGTGCTGAATACCTATGAAAAAAACTGCGAGCACTGCGGTGAAGTGGTGCTGCAGCTGGAGCAGGTTTCAGCTCTCAATGATATGAATACGGTTGGACTGAACAATGTCAGGCTTGCAGTCAGAGCTGGTGAAATTTATGGTATCGCCGGCGTATCGGGCAACGGTCAGCGTGAGCTGGCTGAGGTGCTTGCCGGTCTGCGTCCGTCAATGGGCGGTAAAATAGTTTTTTACGGTCAGGACCTTACAAATAAAAAGCCGAAGGAAATGATCGAAGCAGGTATCAGTTATGTGCCGGAGGATCGTCTGGGTATGGGGTTGGTGCCAAATCTGGATTCGGTCAATAACGTGATCCTGAAAGAATATGACGGTAAATTTTCCAAAGGCTGGCGGATTCGGCGTGAAGCTGCTATAGCGGCGACAAAACGTATCGTAGAAGATTTTGATGTGAAGCTGGGATCGATTTTTCAGCCGGTGAAGATGATGAGCGGCGGCAATCTGCAAAAACTGCTGCTGGGACGCGAGATAGCCGCTAAACCCAAGCTGATGATCGTACTGTACCCGGTACGCGGCTTGGATATAGGTGCTATCGAAGCAGTGCACAAGCTGCTGCTGCAGCTGAAAGAAGAACAGACTGCGATTATTCTGGTATCGGAAGAGCTGGAGGAAATCGCAAAGCTGGCTGATCGTGTAGGCGTTATGTTTGCCGGGCAGATTTTAGGTGAATTCCCTGTCAGCGAAATGGATACAGAAAAAATCGGCGCTTTGATGGCGGGTATTACCGAAGCGGGAGGTGCGGGCGTATGAAGCTGGTAATGGAAAAACGTCTGGCACCCAGTCCGCTGATGCGCTCGCTGGTGCCGGTGGTGGCAGCTTTCGCCGCTCTGGTTTTCTGCGGTATCTTTTTTGCAGTGACGGGGCGCGATCCTTTTGAGGTATATTATGCAATGTTCAGCGGTGCGTTAGGTTCTGAGTATGGTATTTCGGAAACGATCGTCAAAATGATACCGCTGGCGATGTGCGGATTAGGCATTGCCATTGCCTTCAGGATGCAGATCTGGAATATCGGCGCTGAAGGGCAGTTTTATATGGGAGCCTGTGCGGCCAGCTGGCTGCCGCTGACTTATCCTGGCCTGCCTTCTATGATCATGCTGCCTGGCATGCTGCTGCTGGGAGCTGCGGCAGGCGGGATGTGGGGACTTTTAGCCGGGTGGTTCAAAACTAAATGGCTGGTCAGCGAACTGATTACGACGCTGATGATGAATTATATTGCAATTTTATGGGTCAATTATCTGGTCTATGGTGCGTGGCGTGATCCCAAGGGCTTGAATTTTCCTTTGACAGCGGCCTTCAGCGAGTCGGCTTTGCTGCCCTCTTTCGGAGATCTGCGCGTACATGCCGGTATCATTATTGTATTTGTTTTAGCGGCAGTTCTGGCAGTAGTTTTTCGTGATTCCCGCTGGGGCTACGAGACACTTGTTATTGGTTCCAATCCTACGGCTGCCCGTTATGCCGGGATCAATATTCCCAGAAATGTTTTGCTGGTGATGCTGCTAAGCGGTGCTGTCTGCGGGATGGGCGGCATGATTGAAGTCAGCGGCATCGTTGGCAAGCTGCAGCCGGGTATCAGTCCCGGTTATGGTTATACGGCAATTATTGTGGCCTGGCTGGCGCGGCTGCATCCGGCAGCGATTATCGTAGTAGCTTTTTTGTTTGCGATTATCCATGTCGGCGGGTTTATGGTGCAGACACTGGGGATTCCTTCGGCTGTGGCAACAATGCTGCAGGGAGCTATTTTATTCTTTGTCGTCGGCGCTGATATCTTTACCAATTATCAGCTGCGCCTGATCAAAAATGAAGGAGGCGAAGAGAGTGAATGAGACATTGCTCATTTCAATTTTAGCTGCCTCTATTACGGCCGGTACCCCTATTTTGTTTGCTGCGCTGGGTGAACTGATTTCCGAGCGAGCTGGTGTTACCAATCTGGGGGTGGACGGGATGATGCTGGTCGGTGCCTGTGCCGGGTTCATTGCCGCTCAGCAGACGGGCAGTCTTCTAAGTGGTGTTGGAATGGCGCTGCTGGCAGGTTCATTGATGGCGCTGATACACGCTTTTCTGACTGTCACCCTGCGGGCAAACCAGGTCGTCAGCGGTTTGGCGCTGACCTTGTTTGGCACGGGTCTATCCGGTTATCTGGGTTTGGATTATGTGGGGCAGCAGGCGACTGTTGTTTTCAGTAAGCTGGCTGTACCGGGGCTCAGTGAGATCCCGGTGCTGGGGCCGGTACTGTTCAGGCAGGATCTGCTGGTTTACTGCAGTTATATTTTAGTGGCTGCTGTTGCTTTTTATCTGTACCGTACAAGAGCAGGGCTGTTTATGAGGGCTTTGGGAGAAAATCCGGCTGCTGTAGATGCTGTAGGCGTCAATGTTTTTGGACTGCGGTATTTATATGTGATCATGGGCGGTGCTTTAGCCGGTTTGGGCGGCGCGTATTTGTCGCTGGCTTATGCTCCCTGCTGGCTGGAAAATATGACTGCCGGACGCGGCTGGATCGCGGTGGCACTTGTAATTTTTGCTTTGTGGGATCCCTGGCGTGCGCTGCTTGGTTCGTATCTTTTCGGCGGCATTGATGCTTTGGGGTTTCATTTGCAGGTTGTTGGCCTGCCCGTATCTGTTTTTATTCTGAATATGCTTCCGTATATTTTTACGATAGTGGTTTTGATTTTGGTTCTGGCCCGCAAAGGGGGCCGTCTGGCAGCGCCTCAGGCGCTGGGGCAGCCTTATGACAGGGAAGAACGTTAAACGAGGAGAGCTGTTATGGAATTTTTTATTTTCTTATGTTTTATGTCTTTTGTGTCTTTTGCTGTGGCCTTCCTGGCTTATGGCCTGGTCATCCGTCTTATGGGTACGACGAGCTCTGCAAGCCGTTATTCTCAGATCATTCTTGTGCCGATCGCGATCATTGGGTATGACTTTCTGACGATCACTGCGCCAGCCGAATACCGTTATGTTATCGGCGGGCTGCCGATGCTGCTTTTAGGATTAATGCTGCTGTATTACCGTTTTGGTAAAGGCGGCAGTATGGATGACGCTCCGGCACCGTCAGAGATCAAAAAAGTAAGTAAAAAATCCCTGAAGCATCAGGCGAAAAAAAATAAAGTTAAATAATTTTGCTTTAGCAGGAATTTAGGCTGTAAAAAGAGAAATTAACAGTGAAACCAATAAGCTTATTATTGATTTTGAATATTCTAAAAGCAGTTAAGATAGCAGGAGGTGCGTATTATGTTTAAAAAAATCTTAGTACCTGTAGACGGTTCCGAAACCGCATGGCGCGCATTGAATAATGCGTTGGAGATCGGTAAAAAATTTGAGAGTGAAATTTTGGTAGTGAACGTAATCCAGCCTTATAATAATGCTGCTCTTTTGGCAGTCCCGCTTGACCATGCTACGATTAATCAGGGTAACAGCGAATTGGAAAAAGTCGGTGATAAGGTTTTGGAACTGGCCAAAGAAATGGTCGGCTCCTATCCGCATAAAGTTGAATATGATATGGAAGTAGGGCATCCGTCGGAACGGATCATCGCTTTGTCCAAAAAAGTGGAAGCCGACGCGATCGTTTTGGGCAGCCGCGGACTCAGCGGCATTGCTGAATTTTTCCTGGGCAGCGTCAGTTCCAAGGTTTCTCAGTATGCAACAGTGCCGGTACTGATCGTAAAATAATTACGGAGCTGTGTTTAAAGTTTTGATGAAGGATGATGAATATGTTAAAAAAAATCCTCGTACCTATCGACGGGACTGAATATTCCTGGCGGGCCATGGAATATGCCGCTTCGCTGGCAAAGCTGTCGGGTGGACACCTGGTTATTTTGACGGTCGTTAAGCCGGGGATTAAAGCTGTCGGCGGTGCTCCTTTGGAAGAAGAACTGGTCTACAGTGCCAATGGGCCGGTGATGCAGATCGGCAATGAGGTGCTGGGCGCTGCCAAGCACTTAATGGACAAACAGGAAATCCCCTGCGATTATCTGCTGGCTATCGGCAGTAGAGCAGCTGAAGAAATAATTAAGCTGAGCCGTCGCGAAAACTGTGACAGCATTGTTATTGGCAGCCGCGGTTTTGGAGCTTTGGAAGGGCTTTTAAAAAGCAGTGTCAGTAAAACGGTGATCGAAGAATCCGAACTGCCAGTTATTGTAATTAAATAAAAGTGGTCTTTGAGGCGTTGTGTATAAATTACACAGCGCCTTTTGTTGTTTTAAGAATAAAAATATTCTAAAAAACCAAAAATATTGAATAGATATTATAATGATGTTATAATACAAATGGATAAACAAAATGCAAACTTTTAAAAATGTTAAAAATAAATATCCTGAAGAAGCTTTTTTTAACTAAAGTAAAAGTTGCGACTGGGAATATTTATAAAAGAGGTGCAGAAATGAGCTCGAAAATGATGGGCTTCGACGAATTTCCTAAAATAGCGCGTACAGAAACAGCAAGAGCGATCTATCTGATTGATGTTGATACCTGTGAAATTGTTTATATGAATAAGAGTGCGAAAGACATGCTGCAGCTGGCTTATGAAGATGACAGCTACTGCGGTAAAAAATGTTATACGGTTTTACAGGGACTGAACAGCAAGTGCAGGTTCTGCCGGAATAATCTGCTGACTACAGAGCGCATGTTTGTGGAAGAAATATATCAGCCGTCGGTACAGCGCTATTTACAGGTCAAGAGCATTTTATTCAATTATATGGGGCGTCGTCTGCGTTTTGAAATTCTATATAATTTTAAGGAAGAAGAACTGGAACAGCAGAAAAAATATCTGGATCAAAAATTGGAACAGATCCGTTGGGTAGATAATCTTACCGGACTGTATAATAGAGAGAAATACAGCAGTCTGTTGAAGGATATAGAAATTAAAAAAATACGGCAGATTGGTATTGTCGATATGGATATCAACGGGCTGCGCAATATCAATGCAACCAAGGGCTATCATTCGGGTGACAGGGTCCTGATCAGGATGGCAACACTGATCAAAAGTGTTTTTGGCATTAATTCGTTTCGGGTGGGCAGTGATGAGTTTGTCAGCTTATCACTGAATACAGGTAAAGCGGAGTTTGAAGCAAAAGTAACGGAGCTGAAAGCTAAATTCAGTGCGGAAACAGACTTTAGGGTATCAGTGGGGAGCTTATGGAGCGATGACTGCCGGGATATTTATAAAAAAGTATCCCAGGCTAATGCAGTGATGGAGGCAACTAAATCGTTTGGTTATAAAAATCTGGCCGCCGATTATAATCATAAAGCTGAAAGCGCGCACCGGCTGCTGGACAAGATCGCGGCAGGAAGGTTCAAAGTTTACCTGCAGCCTAAAATAAATTTACAGACAGGAATGCTGGAGGGCGCGGAGGCTCTGATCAGAAAAATTGACGGACATGGCAATGTGATAGCTCCGGATAATTTTATTCCGTGTTATGAAGATATTGGTTTAATAAATTATATCGATACCTTTGTTTTGAAGACCGTTTGCCAATTGCTGAAGAAATGGCGCGATCAGGGCGACAAGCTGTTTAAGGTTTCGGTAAATGTTTCGCGGGTGACGCTGATTGCGGAAGACATAATCAAAGATGGTGTGGCGATCTGCAGAGAATATGGTATCGATCCGGGACTGATAGATGTGGAGATCACGGAAAGCTTTGGTTTGCTGGAAAAAGAGCTGCTTGTAGATTTGATCAAACGGATGCATGAGGCGGGATTCAGTATTTCAATGGACGATTTCGGTACCAGCTTTTCTAATCTGGAATTATTGTCGCAGGTGCATTTTGATACGGTAAAATTCGATAAGAGTTTGGTGGACACTATCGTCATTAACCCTAAGGCACAGATTCTGTTTAAGGCAGCAGTTTCAATGTGCCGTGAATTTGGCGATACACTGACTTTGGCCGAGGGCGTTGAAACGGAAGAACAGCTCAAGGTGTTGCAAAAGCTGGGCTGTCAGCTGGGTCAGGGATATTATTTTGCCAGACCGCTACCGGCAGAGGAGTTTTGGGAACGTTATGTAAAAAAATAAAAAGCATAAAAATAACCCCGCTGCATTATTGCAGCGGGGTTTACTTCTTCAGGTTCAGTATGAGCGCCGACCCATTTCCGGATGCGTCACAGGTTTGAGATGCAGACGCTTGACCTGTTCTACGGCTTTTTCCAGCGGCAGATCCTGACGTCCGGACTTGCTTTCAAAGATGCAGCAGGGAGTATCGCTTCCCACTTCTCCGCCCGGAAGATAAATATATTCCTGATTATCGTTATCGCCGAGAATAATACCGGCCAATAATTGTTCTGCTAGTATTTTTGACATAATATCCTCCTAGAACATGCGGCGTTTCCACAACCAGTAGCCTGTACCTACAGAAATCAGCAGGGCGATGGAAGTGATGGTGACAAAACCGAATTCGTTACCTTCCAGAGGCACCGGAACGTTCATGCCCCATAAGCCGCCGATAGTTGTGGGGATAGCTAAAATAATGGTTACAGAAGCCAGGAACTTCATAACTAAGTTCAGGTTATTACTGATGATAGAGGCAAATACTTCCATCATGCTGTTAAGAATATGGCTGTACATTTCAACCATTTCAATAGCCTGCTTATATTCAATGATGACGTCTTCCAAAAGGTCTTCGTCTTCTTCGTAGAGCTTGATCAAATGTCCTGACTGATTTGTAGAACGCAGACGCAGCAGTTTTTCAGTAACGATATAATTGCTGCGCAGGGAAGTAGTAAAGTAGGTCAGTGACTTCTGAAGATCCAGCAGGTTGAATAACTCGGAGTTTTCCATGGATTTACGCAGATGCTGCTCCAGTTCATCAGTACGTTTGATGATGATACGAATATACTTTAGATATAAAGTAGCTGATTTATAAAGGATCTGGAACAGGAACCGCGTTTTTTTGAAGGTGCTGAAGAAACGATGATTATAGGAAGAAAAGTCAGCAACAACAGCGTTAGGCTCCAGACAGACGGTGACAATAAAGTCTTCAGCGATGATAATGCCGAGCGGAAGTGTGTCGTAGTCTTTGTTACTGCGTAAAAAAGGAATATCGACCAGGATCAGGATCTGGTCGTCTTCGGTTTCGATACGCGATTTTTCTTCTTCGTCAAGCGCTGCCGTCAGAAAATCCAGTTGGATCTTAGTAGCGGCGGCTATTTCATGCAGTTCTTCAGGGGAGGGACTGACAATGTCGATCCAGCAGCCCTTTTCTAATTGTTCAAGCTCAAGCTCATCGATGCCGTTTGGTGTACTTTTGAGGATCTTATACATTGCAGGTGCCCCCTTTCCTTGGAATTTGCGATGTTGTTATTTGTTTAGATGCTGCTCCAGGGCCTGAGCCAGCTGGTCGCCGCAGGAGGTGCTGCGGTTGCCGCAGTGAATGCCGCGCAGTTTTGCGGCAACTTCCTCAACGGGAAGTCCTTCTACCAGGATGCCGATAGCTTTAAGATTGCCGGGGCAGCCGTTGACGAAAGTAACATTATGGACCTTGCCGTCAACGATGTCATAATTTATTTGTTGAGAGCAGGTGCCGCTGGTTTTGTAAGAATACATAAATTTAAGCCTCACTTATCAGGGAATTTCAGATAAATAAATCTTCTGTAATCTTTTTTACATTCGACATAAAAATCTAAAATCCTTGTTGCCGGCAGCAAAGTATAAAAAATTTTACAAGGCAGCCAGCGAATGTAAATGAGCTAAAGAAAGTAAAAAAGTGTTTTAAAAAGCTGTTTTACTTCACTTTGCAGAAGAAAATTGATATAATTATATCCATACTTGATGGGTAGGAGGGTAGTATGGCAGCAGGCGCCTTCTGAGGCGCGGAGTGGTTTTAATAAGCAGCAATGTAGCAGCGTAGAAAGGTAGTGTGGCATTTGTCTATTCAGTTGATTATCGTGTGCGTGTATATCGCGCTTTTGTTTGGTATCAGTTTTTATGTTAAAAGGCGGGCTGATAAAGGCTCGACGGAGTATTTGTTTGCCGGGCGTAAATTAAGTGCCGGCCTGATCGCGGTCAATATTACGGGGCTTGCGGTCGGTGCGGCTTCTACAGTGGGCGTTGCTGAAAATGCCTTTAAAGTAGGTATGGCGGCAGGCTGGTATAATGCAGCCTGGGCAGCGGGGGCTGTCGTGATGGGGCTTGTTGCCGCTGGGAAACTGCGGGCGATGAAGATTTCTACGATCCCGGAATTTTTTGAGAAATACTATGATACGAAAGGTCGTGTCATCAGTGCGGTCGGTCTTGTTATTATTATGTCTGTTATTACGGCGCTGCAGTATTTGGCGGGCGGGGCGATTCTGGCTTCGCTGCTGCCTGACATTTTCAGTTTTAAAGGCGGCATGATGATGAGTGCCGTTGTTTTCATCGGCATCACCCTGATCGGCGGTCTGTGGTCCTCAGGTCTCTCCAATATCGTCAGCGTTTGTCTGATTTATGTCGGTGTCCTGTATTCCTGTTTTGCCGCCGTCAATAATGCCGGCGGGATCGAGAATATTGCGGCTCAGCTGCCGCCGACGCTGGATTGGTTCGATCCTTTGGCTGGTATACCGATGGCGGTCATTATCGGCTGGTTCATAGTTATGGTCACACAAGCGATCACGGCACAGGGACCGGTGCAGATTGCCTGTGGTGCCCGTGATGCCAAAACTGCCCGTAAAGGTTTTCTTTTAGGCGGCATTTTGATTTTCCCGATCGGATTTTTATGCGCGCTGCTCGGCATTGTAGCGAAGGTTTCTTTCCCGGATATTACGGCGACTATGGCTCTGCCGAAAGTCGTTATGAGTCTGAACCCGGTGGCATCAGGAACGACGCTGGCTGCCTTGTGGGCGGCCGATGTTTCTACTGCCTGCACGATCCTTTTGGGGGCGGGCACTTTGTTCAGTCAGGATATTTACAAACGTTTTATTAATCCTTCTGTCAGCGATGAAAAATTTGTCACTGTCAATCGTCTGACTATTTTCGGGGTTGGTTTGATAACCTTATGGTTTGCTTTCAATGCCGCAGGTATTTTGAAGACCATGATTGCCGGTCTGTCGATGACTACCGCTCTGACCTGTGTCTTTTTATTTACTGTGTTTGCGCCGGGGCTGTGCCGCAGAAGCAGTGCTTTTTATACAACGCTGGTCGGACTTTTAGGGCTGGTGGTCTGGGAATTTGTACCGGCGCTCCATGTTCTGCAGCATGTAATTTATTTTGAATGGCTTATTTGTATTGTAACCTTTTTAATAGTGGCAGTTGTTGATAAAACTCCGATTAAAGTACCGGAATATGTAGAGGAAGAGGCTTGATATTATGACCGACAGCAAACTCACCAGTATTGAAATCGGCCGTGCGGCCCTGAAAATAGCTGTTACAGGTTCACGCAGCGAAGAGCAGAGAATCAAGCAGGAACTGGCTGAACAGGGTATTCGTTCGACAGCGGTCGATTTTGGCGGGGAATTTATTCCGTCTATTGTCAAGATTGTTGAGCGTGCTGTAGTGGCAGCGCAGAGGCAGGGCCTGGTTTCAGATACGCATGTTGGCGCCGGTGCGGTAGCAGGCGCTGCTCATGCGGCTTTAGAGCAGGTGAAAACCAAGGCTTTGGGCTTTAATGTCGGCGGCAAGATCGGTATTGCCCGCTGCGGTGAGCATTTGTGCGTTGCTATTTATATGGCGGTAGGCGTGCTCAATCTCAATGAGTTGTGTGTAGGTCTGGCGCATCGTTCGCTGGATAATGTGGAATAAGGACGCAATAGTAAAAGCAGTGAGGTTATTATGAATATATTTGATGTTATCGGACCGGTAATGATTGGTCCGTCCAGCTCGCATACGGCTGGAGCCGTACGTTTATCGTTATTGGCGATCAGCATTCTGGGGGCCTGGCCGGTAAAGGCGCAGATTGCTTTGCATGGGAGCTTTGCTCAAACTTACCGCGGCCATGGCACGGATATGGCGCTTCTTGCGGGACTGATGGGCTGGCTGCCGGATGATGCCAGGATTCCGCAGGCAATGGATTTTGCGCAGAAGCAGGGCTTGGAATACGCATTTTCCACGATCAATCTAGGTGATCTGACACATCCCAATACGGTCTATTTTAAATTGACAGCTGCAGATGGCAGAAAATGCGAAGTTATTGGTTCTTCTATTGGCGGCGGACAGGTTCTGGTAACTTCTATTGACGGTGCGGCTGTAGAACTGAGCGGTAAGCTGCCGGCGATCCTTACCTTGCATAAGGATAAGCCTGGTGTTATTTCCCTGGTCAGCAGCGCTTTGGCAAGTGCCGGTATCAATATTGCCGGTATGCGGGTTTTCAGGGCGAATAAAGGCGGGTTGGCAACGATGGTCATTGAATGTGACCAGGTGGTGCCGGAGCCGATAATCAATCTGGTTGCTGCTTTGGAACCTATGCAGTCGGTGCGGTTCATCCGTAATGTTTTGTGAGGTGCAGCGTGATTAACGAGAAAATTTCTTTAAGGACCTGGATTGAGGACGCAGCTGATCAGGGTGTTCCGTTACATACTTATCTGCTGAAGCTCAGCAGCGAAGAGCTTGAACTGAGTGAAGATGCTATATTAGAGCAGATGCAGACAATGCTGCAGGTGATGGAAGAATCGGCAGCATTCGGTCTGACCGGGGTAAGTTCACACAGCGGCCTGACTGGTGGTGCTGCTAAAAAGCTGCAGGAGGCCAGACAGTCTGAAAATTATAAAAATATTTTAGGCGGTGTCGTTAACGATGCTGTGGCTTATGCCATGGCTGTAGGTGAATGCAATGCGGCAATGGGACGTATCGTCGCCGCTCCTACCGCCGGAGCCAGCGGCGTTCTGCCGGGAGTACTTTTGGCATTGAAGCAGCATTACAATTTGAACGAACGGCAAATGGCTGAAGCTTTGGTAGTGGCTGGTAATATTGGTATGGTCATAGCCAGCCGCGCTTCACTGTCGGGCGCTATGGGCGGCTGTCAGGCTGAATGCGGCAGTGGTGCGGCTATGGCGGCCGGTGCCGCTGTAGATGTGCTGGGAGGCACTCCGGAACAGGTAGGACATGCAGTGGCGCTAGTATTCAAAAATATGCTGGGGCTTGTTTGTGACCCTGTTGCCGGTCTGGTAGAAGTGCCGTGTATCAAACGAAACGGCGGTGCCGCTGCACAGGCGTTGCTGGCAGCAGAATTGGCTCTGGCTGGTATCACAAGTTTTATCCCTGCAGACGAAGCCATTGATGCGATGAAGTCAGTAGGCGATCGTTTGCCCTGCACGCTCAAGGAAACGGCGGAAGGCGGACTGGCACAGACACCAACTGCACTGGCCTGGGCACAGGCTTATTTTGCCGCTGATGGTAAAATTTGAAAAATATTTTAGATAAGTATTAAATGGAGGTAAATCAAATGAAAAAAATTATTAAGACTGAAAATGCACCGGCTGCTATCGGGCCTTATTCTCAGGCTGTTATGGCTAATGGTATGTTGTATATGTCAGGTCAGATAGCTTTGGTTCCTGAAACAGGCGAAGTAGTAGATGAAGGTATTGAAGCGCAGACGATCAGAGTCTTGAGAAATATGGAAGGCGTATTGTCTGAGGCAGGTTTGACTTTTGACGATGTGGTAAAAACCACTGTTTTTTTAACTGATATGGAAGATTTTGGCGTTGTTAACAGCATTTACGGTGAAAAGTTTGCTGAAAACGCTCCTGCGCGTTCCTGCGTACAGGTTGCGGGACTGCCGAAAGGTGTTAAAGTTGAAATAGAAGCAATCGCTGTCTGCAAATAATAATCCCTGCAAAAAAATGTAAAAAAGTTTATAAAAAAGATTGACATAAACTAGTGGCTATGGTAGAATAACATTCGTCGCCAAGCTATTAAGTTTGGACAATTTGGTGGCTGTGGTGAAGCGGTTAACACGGCGGATTGTGGCTCCGTTACTCGAGGGTTCGATCCCCTCCAGTCACCCCATAATTATCCGGTTTCTATCCTTGGGGCGTAGCCAAGTCGGTAAGGCACGGGACTTTGACTCCCGCATGCGTTGGTTCGAGTCCAGCCGCCCCAGCCAATGTGATCCACTAGCTCAGTCGGTAGAGCACCTGACTTTTAATCAGGGTGTCCCGCGTTCGAGTCGCGGGTGGATCACCATTTTTTTTGCCTGTTTGCGAGTGTGGCGGAACTGGCAGACGCACTAGACTTAGGATCTAGCGCCTTCGGCGTGCAGGTTCGATTCCTGTCACTCGCACCAATAGCATTTATGCGGCTTTCGAGATTTTTTCTCAGAGGCCGTTTTTTAGTTTAGTGAGTTTTGACAGCCATTTTGACAGCCTGAACGAGATAAAAAATTAGCGACCATAATCCTTGGCGGCTTTATCAAACGCAGAAACAATGCCTTCCTGCAGCTTGTTTGTAGCATGAACGTAGGTATCGTAAGAAAATGCTGCCGAATAATGCCCCATGCGTAGTTGAATTTGTTTCGGCGAAAGGTTCTGTTCGGCCATTATCGTTGCATGTGTATGGCGGAAACTGTGAAAAGAAACGTTTGCAGGGAGATGTAGCTGTTCTTTTTGATCAGAAAATTTATGAGTGATGCTACTAAGTGGCAATGGTTTAGACAAATCACGTTCAGAACGGAATAAATAACCGTCATCTTCCCAGGGCAAGCCGGCTTTAAAAAGTATGCGGCGTAAAATTTTGATCCAGGTAGCGATATTGGCAGCGGCTGCTTCGGATATTTTTAAATCTCTTACACCATTATCACTCTTTGGAGCCCCTTCATATTCGCCGTTTTCCCCTCTCTTGCGTCCTTTTTGTACATGGACATATAAATTATCAAGGTCGATGTGAGAAAGGCGTACAGCGCAAATTTCGCCGCGTCGCATACCGGTATCCCAGGCAAATTTATATACATATTCATATTGGGTTCCAGATACATCGTCCATTACCATTTGATATATCTCTGGTGTAACAATACTGCGCGCCGGGGTTGAATATTTAGGCTTCTTGATGAACCGCATAGGATTATCTGCAAGCAGCTGATTAACAATCGCTTCTTCAAAGATGGATTTGAGTAGCACATAAACGCCAAGGCGTGCACGTTCACCAGGAATGCCACGCAGGAGCTGGCGGCACCAGGCGGGAGTTATTTTGGCTATTGGTGTAGATGGAGGAATTTTAGAAAGAAGATGTTTGTTGATCTGCAACTTGTAGGAATATAGAGTAGATTCTTCCAGTTTTTCATCTTCACGTTTGATGCGTAAAAATTCATCGCACCATGAATGAAATGTAGAAACATTGAGAAACTCTTCAATGGATGCGTTTTGGATACGGTACTTTTCTGCTTCCAATTCAGACAGGTCATAACCATAGACATATACTTTCTTCTTTTCTCCGGTAATAGGATTTTCGACGGTGACGCTTGTTTGCAGGCGACCGTCTTTTCTTTTTGTAGGCATAATTTCACCACCTCTTTTTTATAGTTGGAATGATATTATTGTGATAAAGGGCAAATATTTAGAAAGTCAAAATATTAACGTCACAGGTTTAACAGTTTAAGTTTTGCTTCGTAAAGAGCGGTGAATCTTTTTGCAATATCTGGCGGTAATCTTGTTATAGAAAAGTATTTCGTCTTTACCAACTTCATAGGTGTAGATTTACCATTATCCATTTTATTAAATGATATTATAAAATCAGCCAGCATAGAAGTTTGCAAATATTCATCATCTAGCAGTATCAGAATACAAAGTATATCTCCGTAAATATCATTTAAACCTATTTTGTTTTGTCGAATGTCTTTCCAATGTAAAAGACCTGGAGGCAACAGATGTAGAATAGTTTTTGGATCCAAAGAATGAAAATGGCTTTTATAAGTGATGAACTTTAAATTATGTGCCATTTTATTTCTAAAGTTCCTAATAATATTTAAAGAAGCTATGATAAATTCTACTTTTTTGTAGTAGTCTAAATTTTTATCAGGAATTAAAAGGTCGGCTACCTCGTGCTTTTCTTGAGATTTTAATAATTGAAAAAAGTTAATTGCGTTGCTGAAAGAAAGATTTTTAAATAATATCCAAGGGGGTATGTGGTTATGTTTTTCTACATAATGCTTAGTTGGCTGAGGTATAGGCTTGGAACCATCGTAAATAGAAATGCAAGCCTTTTGGATCCTTGAAAAAGAAATTTTGTTATTAGTTCTAAAATAATTATCTGGATCTAGGTAATCATGTTCGCAAACACCAAAATTTTTGGCGAGCACATAAGCCAATTTAGATTTGTAAGAATTTTCGACAATAGTACTATATTTAAAAATGGTAGATTGGATATGTCTATCAATTTGGGCAAATATATGTAAAAAACCTAATGAAATTCCTGGTTCAAATTTATCATTAGTGATGAAACATTCTTTATACCCATTGATAAGATCGTAGTATGTTAAAGATTTCAGTGCAGATAAAGCCATATCTTTATCTTCGATATATAAATTATATTTGTTTTCTAAGATATCTATTTGTTCCTCGAAGCTTTTAAATGGCTTGTCAAATATTAAAATGCCCAAAATGTAAACCTCCTAAAATAAAAAACCCACTACCGGTTAAGGTAGTGGGCAAGGCCATTCGCGTAGAATGGTCGTTTCATCTACCCGTATTATATAGCACGATTTGTATGATGTCAAATAAAAATTTAGAGTTTTCTTATATGATATTTAGAATTTTATTTTCTGCAGATTAGTTATAAAAATTTTCTAAAGAATAATAAAACTAAAGAAAAAGAACAAAAATTCAGTCTGTGTTAGTATATATATCGTGAGAACGCCGTCACTTGTGACGGCGTCAAAAAATTATATTTCATTTCCCTCATGGCCCGGATTTAATCTGGGTCTCTTTTTATTTATTTGTTAGGAGAAGGGAAATGTAACACTTTAGTACGAGTTGTATGCGAACGAGTTACATTTCCCGGCGTCGACCCTCGCAGCCGATAATCTCCGCATTTTTAAAAATAAGTCCGTTTAGGTAACCTACTGCATTCAAAAATTCATCATGTGGTAATGATCGCAGTAGGTTGATAATAGAGCGTTCTTCGTCATTAAGAGTATTCACTTAATAAAACCCCCTTATTTTGTGCCCGTTGCGGGCAGATTAGCAGATTTTCTTGCATCTATAAAGCTGTCCATGATTCCAAAGAGAAGCATCTGATCATCATGGCTTAATTTCCTGAATTTTTCTAGGAAGAGTTTTTCATCGTTTGCCAACACTAAGGAAGTATCATTATTTTTATCCCAACCCATAAGTTCGGAAGGTGAACAATCAAAAAGTTTTGATAATAATATTATTTTCTCGTAATCAATAGTTGTTATTTTCCCAGATTCGTACCTTTGGGCTGTAGCTTCTGAAACTCCCAAGTGTGAAGCAATATCTTTTAGTGTGAGTTTTTTAGTTGATCTGTATGATTTTATTCTTTCTCCAAGCTTCATTGCAGCAGCCTCCTTTTAGTGCAATTATACCAATATTTTGCACAATCTGCAAGAGAAAAAAGGAGAAACAAACAAAAACTTACATAAAATGTATTGACATTAAAACAGATTAGCGATATTATACTTACATAGAATGTAAGAAAGGAGAGAAGAAAATGAATGAATATGTTGTTGATACTGATGCCATTAAAATCATTATGATCAAGAAAAAAATAAAGTCCCAGATGGAGTTGTCCCGCCAGTCTGGAATTAACCGCAATGTATTGAGTAATGTTTTGAATAATAAAAAATATCCGTCAAGTACAGTTATGAATAAACTCATTTCTGCTCTTGATATTGACCAAGATACTGCTGGGAAAATTTTTTTTGCACAAAAACTTACTTAAAATGTAAGAATGTGCGCATTGAAAGGTAAAAGAATGAACAGAGGATATTTAATACCACCACCACTTCCACCAGGAGTTCGTAATGAAATAGCGGCAATTATGGATAAATATGAGTTAAATGTAAGATCACGTCGCCAGCTATTCCTACTCGAACTGCAGGAAATAGACGAAAAGTATGAGGCTGAAAGGTTACCATATAGAATAAATGAACTGATATCAGACATCGAAACATTAAAAACTTCGATAACAGCTGTCGCTGTCATAGCATTTGTATACATTGTAGCTAAATTTGCCGCTGTTTTAAAATAGCGCAACAAAAAAGAAACACCCGCCGACCGTGGAAAGTTAAGCGAGTGTTTCTTCCAGCCAGCCGAAGCTGACGAGAACATTATAACACAGCTTTGACTGGTATATCAACTTTGAAAGAGGGATATACCATGAATAAAAATAATAGATTTACTAAAAAGCAGGTACAGGCTTTAAACAAAATGATTAATATTACAAAAAATATGACTGAAGAAGAATTTGCAAAAAAATATATTGGATGTGGATCCGAAAAGCAATTTTTAACAGCTAAAGTTGCCAAGATAATTGAATCGCCAGGGGATGTTTATGAAGTCTTTTTTGATAAGCCAATAAAGCTCCGCAGTCGTCATATAGATCATTGGTATTTTTTCAATATAAAGATTTACGACATTCGTATAGGCGATATTCTGCGCTATGAAATAACAGAAGATGGATTACATTTTAGGGGTATTGATTTGGAAGCCAGAAATAATGAATAAGGAGGCTTAGATATGGCGGCAATTAAAGAAACTATACCGGTATACCGTAAGGCAGTACTTTCTGTGGAAGAAGCAGCCGCTTATGGAAATATCAGCGGTCTGATCATTAAAGCATATGCGTTGCTTGCAAAGAATAAGCGCGGTGATTTTCCGTGTTTCTGGTCAGGCAACACACTCAAAATACCACGTGTAGCTTTTGAAAAATGGTTAGAAGACATGGGACAAAAAAATGAATGCTTTGAAATAAAGAATATAAAAGCAATAATCAAAAATGCTCAGCAGCAAGATGCACCAAAAATAGGCAGGCCAAGAAAACAAAGAATTTAGGAGGCGACAACATGGAAGAATACTATTTATTAGCGGTAGATGGAATTATTTGGTTACTTAACAGCATAGCTAGACATCCTGCATTGTGGATATGTAGCGCGGCGGCTTTATTATTAATCGTTCATTTGATTTATAAAATTGGTGTTGCAGATGGGAGAATGATTGGAATATGAGTAGTCAAAGAAAAAGAGCCATTGAAGCGGTAACTTCAACAGCTCTAGGTGGACAGTAAATTTACGCAATATGTTTAACGTCCGTATTTATTTTAGCATAAAGAATGATATTGGACAATCTAGTTTAAGCGGAATGGAGCGATATAAATGGAACAGCGTTATTTAAATAAAAAATCTTTAGAGGAATTATTAGAACTTGTCAAAGCTAAGGCGTATTACCAGAAACAACTTGATGAGTTATCACGTCTAAAAGAAAAAATTGGGAGAAGTAAAAAACACAGCATTGATCTTATTATCTCATATGAGGTAGGACCTGAAATTGGTGATCATAAAATGGAAGAATTTGCAGTGAAAAAGGCTTCTAATTCATTGGTGGATTACTTTGAGATGATACCAAACAGAGTAATTGAAGAATTACAAACTGAATTGTTAAATATAGTTTCGGCTATAGAATCATACCTTTGGGATCGGTTTGGTTATACCGATGATGAAGCAGCAATGAAAGAAGCTGAACTGCAGGACAAAATAAATCAATTTATGTTTGAAAAGAGCATGCAAATTGAAATTTCTCCGAACGCAACAAGGAGCTTTTTCGGTGCAGGAACTTCTATACGGGAAATGTTAGAAGCAACACTGAACCAAAGGACGGATGGAAATGATAATGGTGGAGGGAAGCAAGATGAGCAAGTCTAAATGTAGCCGCTGCGGCAAGAGACTACGGGCTGGGGATTGGATGCTTGTTTATGATCAAGGACAAAAATGTGCAGTAAAAGTTTGCAGGGACGACAGAAACTGCATTGCCAAGCAGAGGGGGACGCCGCTGCCTGGTCCAGAGCAGAATAGAATGATCAAAGATTATCGAGGTCGCTGATATGGCAAGGAATAAGAAACTTTCTAATCTAACGAATAACCATAACGTAAACTTAGGAACTTTGATGCCAGAGATTGTTTGTCAAGAATGTGGAAAGTTAAAATGTTTGCCGTGGGGAACGAATTTAACAGATTATGCATATAAAAAACAGCATGGTTACAAAAGCGGCAGGCCAAGAATGGAATATTACTGTTCATATACTTGTTATCGTAAAGCCATTGCCAAGGGCAAATAGGAGGATAATTGAGATGCGCAAGGCCGATTATAAAGTGTCCGCAAAGCCAGTAAGGATAAATGGCTTCTGCAGTATATGCAAAAAAGAGACGAATAATGGTTATTGTTATGTTCATCCTTATGGGCATAGGGAATATCTAATTTGTCCAAACTGCTTAATGTATAGTGATGATTCTATAGTAAAAGAAGCCAGGATAGAGTTAAGAGATGGAGGGCGGAAAAGATGATCCATAAATTAAAAATATTACCAGAATTTTTCCCATTAGTGGAGAAGGGAAAAAAGAGATTTGAATTGCGTAAGAATGATCGTAATTATCAGGAAGACGACATTTTATTACTGCAGGAATATTTTGACGGCGAATATACCGGTCGCCAATGCGTAGTAAAAATAACAAATGTTTTTGGCAGTAATAACGAAGAAAGTCTTTGGCCAGAGTTAAAGAAAGAAACTATTATCTCAGACCAGTACGTCATTTTATCAATCAAGAAAATCAATGTACCTATTGAGATATTAATGGAGATTGAAAGGCCGATGGAGCAAGGGTATACCAATAGTTTTTATGGCGAAGAAGTGGATGCAGAGGTAATAATCGTTGAAGACACTAAACAATTAGGAGAAGGAACGGCGGCGTTACCTCCACCACCTAATCCTTGGGCATCTAAAAACCGTAAGCAGACTGATGATTCCGACAATGATGGACAGTAAAATTTTTGAAAAAAGCTTTGATGCTTGGAATCTTGCAACAGTAACTTCTACGGTTTGGGGTCCTGAAAGTGATATGGCTCAAAAAGCTCAAAAAGATTTTTATCGTTTGCTTATGGCTATGGATGATCAAACAAAACTAGATTTTTTTGAATACTTAGAGAAAGTTAAAGTGCGATTAGATTCATGGGGATAAAGTTTATGGAGCAGTGGTAACTATGAAAATTAAGCCAACAACACCCGAAGATATTGACAAGTTGAACACTAATAAGTCAGAACCGTTTTGATATGCAGTCAACTTTAGGAGGTAGGCAATGAATAAAATCATATGCGGCGATGCACTAACAGTATTACGTACTTTAACGGATAAAAGTTGCAGATGCTGTGTAACGTCGCCGCCTTACTTTAACCTACGTGATTATGGTGTACCAGGGCAAATAGGACTTGAGCCAACAATGCAGGAGTACATTGCCCGACTTGTTGAGGTATTCGCCGAGGTCAAGAGGGTACTGACTGACGATGGTACTTTGTGGGTTAATATAGCCGATAGCTACTCTGGAAGCATGAAAGGTAGCGCAGGTTATCCGCAGCATGCTAAAGGCACCAAAGAGGCTGGGCGTAAAGGTTTATTGGGGCAAAAGTCTATTACGAAGTGTAAGTATGATTTGCTAAATAAAAATCTAATGGGCATACCGTGGCGACTTGCATTTGCCTTACAGGATAGTGGTTGGATACTACGTCAGGACATAATCTGGTCAAAGTCAAACTGTATGCCGGAGAGTGTGCGAGATAGATGCACAAAAAACCACGAGTATATTTTCTTGCTAGCGAAACAGCAGAGGTATTTCTTTAACTCTGAGGCGATAAAAGAGCCTATTGCAAATAGTACGATTGATCGACTTAAACAGGACATTGAACATCAATCAGGATCCGCACGAGCGCACGGCGGAACAAAAAACATGAAAGCTGTTGGCGGCAGTAAAGGAGCCTTCGGCGGTGTTCAAAGTCGGCGTAGAGGTAGTTGTAATAAGAAGCGTAAAGAACGTCCAGTACCAGGAATAAGCAAAGGCGGTTTTGCTGGAAACATTCCGTTTGAATACGTTACCGATTATCGCAACAAGCGTAGTGTATGGAATATGCCGACATCGAGATGTGGTAAAAATCATTACGCTACGTTTCCGGACGAACTGGCAGTTAATTGTATTTTAGCCGGCACTGCCGAAGGTGACATTGTGCTTGATCCTTTTGTTGGCAGCGGGACTACTTGTAGAGTAGCTAACCGGTACGGGCGCCGCTACATAGGCATAGATATCAATCCAGCATACTGCAAGGCAGCGGAAGCCGAGATACCGATAAATTTGTTTTAGGAGATTGATATGAACGCAGTACCAATCGAATTAAAGCAGGCAAACGAATTTGTTGACAAATTACATCGTCATCATGCACCAGTATATCGTGATAAATTTCGCGTTGGATGCGAAGTCAATGGCAAGATTGTTGGTGTAGTCCAATTAGCTAGGCCGGTAAGCCGTTGTTTGGATGATGGAAAAACCATAGAGGTCGTCAGATTATGTACTGATGGGACATCTGATGTTTGTAGTTTTTTGTATGGCAAAGCTGCAAGGATTGCAAAGGAAATGGGCTATTCAAAAATAATTACCTATATCTTAGATAGCGAGCCAGGGGCCAGTCTTAAAGCTGCAGGCTGGAAATTTGATGGCATGACGGGCGCAAAATCGTGGAACTGCCCGTCAAGACCAAGAAAAACGACAGCACCAACTTGTCGGAAGCAGAGATGGATTAAAGAATTTTAGGAGATCAACATGAAAATAGGACTTGTTGATGTAGACGGACATAATTTTCCGAACATCGCCTTAATGAAAATATCAGCTTGGCATAAAAGCCATGGGGATTCGGTCCAATGGGCTGGAAGCTTAGAGCATTACGACAAGATATATATGGCTAAAGTTTTTACTTTTACACCGGATGACGTTCAGGCGTACCAGGCAGACGAGATTGTAAGAGGTGGTACTGGTTATGATCTTACAAGTCGTTTGCCGGACGAGATAGAAAGTTACTATCCTGATTACAGCTTATATAGCATCAAGGATACGGCGTATGGGTACTTGACCAGAGGTTGTCCCCGTCAGTGTCCATTCTGCATAGTAGGTCAAAAGGAAGGTGTACAGACGTATAAAGTTGCTGATCTGCAGCAGTTTTGGCGTGGGCAGAAGCACATAAAGTTGCTTGATCCTAATTTGCTGGCTTGTCCGGATTGGGAAAATTTGCTTGGACAACTGGCTGATAGCGGGGCATGGGTAGACTTTACACAGGGGATTGATATAAGACTGATGACAGATGAAAAAGCGGCGGCAATAAATAAGGTCAAATACATCCGATTACATTTCGCATGGGATAATTTTGCGGATACAGTAAGCCTTGAAAAACTGAAAGAATATAAAACCGCATTCAAAGGTGATTACAGCAAAAGAGTGGTTTATGTACTGACGAATTTTAACAGTACCAACGAAGAAGATTTATGCCGAGTATATACACTGCGTGATTTAGGTTACACACCTTATGTAATGATCTACGATAAATTTAAAGCTCCACGAGAAACAAGGTTGTTGCAAAGATGGGTTAATAATAAGCGTATATTCAGATCAACTAAAAAATTTGAAGAATATGATTGTACGAGAGGTTAGTTAAAACGGCCGCGCATACTAACTATATACAAGCATAAAGGGAAGTATACCACTGCGGAGGTGATTAGCCCGTAGGGGGCGGCCTTTTAAATATAAGATTGGAGTGGTAAGGCATGAAGCAATACTGTCGTTATTGTAGTAACTGTATGGATGCAGGCGATATTTATTATTGTGACGCTAAAGCAATTCCGAACACAAGCATAAATGCTATATTGCCAATAGAAAAATTAAAGCGTGTCAATAAATGCAAAGATTTTTGCTTTTGTGCAGTAGATGTGTTAGATCCGATAGGGAATAGACGATATAAACCGCGACGTCCATCTGTTCTGAAAAGAAAAATGTTAGAAGAAACCTTGTTCAAATAAAGGAGAACAGTGAATGAAACCAATCAATATAAAAGCCATGATGGCAATGATTAAAGATGAGCCAGAGGATAAATATATACCGGTATTAAAGCCAGTACTTATGCAGATACTGACTGAACTCAAACATCTGCGTCGGAAGAATAGTCAGCTCGGCGGGAAAGTGGCTCGGTATCGGAGAGAAAAGGAAGAACTTGAAGATGCCTTGGCGATGTACCAATGACGACGTGGAATGAACTACCAGCACACCTTGTAAGTAAAATACGTTCGGACAGCGTAACGGCGCCGGCGAATTTACCCGGGGCCGCACCTGCGCTGAAATACGGCAATGCAATAACTGAGGTTGACGGGATTCGCTTTGATAGCAGGAAAGAAGCAAAATATTATGAGGACCTACTTTGGCAGCAGCGTACCGGTGCAGTAAAAAGCATTGAATTACAGCCTGAATTCGTTTTACAGCCTGCTTATGAGGTTGCAGGTAAAAAGATAAGGCCTATTATTTACAAGGCAGATTTCAAGGTAACAGAAGCTGACGGGCATATATATTACGTCGATACGAAAGGGATGCGGACGCAGGTGTATCTGATCAAAAAGAAGATGCTGCTATATCGTTACCCGGACATTGACTTTAGAGAAGTTTAAGGTGGTGGAGTAGTGGAGAAAATTAGAAGTCTTGTAGGTATGGTATCAAAAAAGAAGTTTTTTTCGGCCTGCAAATGTTATGAAAATAATAAATATGGTGTTGATTATGTCAAACCACAACTTTGCATAGATGAAGAAAGTCATCTCATATTTTGCGACCGATGCGGTGCAGTTATAGATCCGTTTGCGGCAATGCTCATGGTCGCAATTTTTTCAGATACACCTGCGTCCGCATCCCTTTCGTATCGACGTAATATATATGCCCGTCAGCTTCTGTTACCTTGAAATCTGCCTTGTAAATAATAGGCCTTATCTTTTTACCTGCAACCTCATAAGCAGGCTGTAAAACGAATTCAGGCTGTAATTCAATGCTTTTTACTGCACCGGTACGCTGCTGCCAAAGTAGGTCCTCATAATATTTTGCTTCTTTCCTGCTATCAAATGGAAAAGAATATGGGTCGTGGTAATAATGCTATGTTGCCCTGCTGTCCAAAATGTGACAGAGCATTTGATCCTGCAGATATCAAAGCGTATGTTAATAAAAAATATGTCTGCGACTAAGGCGGTGGAGTAGATGAAAAAAGGTGTAAAGATCGATAATAATAGACTGAAGAAATTGAAGTTATTTGCGCCGTATGAAGGAAAAAGCAAATTCTCAATCAGTTTTAATAAGAAAATTCGAGAACAATTAAAAACATTTGGATATTTTGGCACAAGAAGGTGAAGAAAAATGACTAAATTAAAACCTTGTCCGTTCTGCGGTAGCAAAGCTAAGATGGAAAGAACGCCAATTAATCCTTATTATTATGTGATCTGTACAAATCTAGAATGTGACGCAACTGTTGGGAGATTTCAGCCAACAGAAGAAGAAGCTGTAGCAGTATGGAACAGGCGGGACGGTGAAGAAAATGCGTGAAATTATTTTTAGAGGTAAAACAGAGGCGGGGAATTGGGTAGAAGGTACAGGTATTGCTATTGGCGAACAAGGTGTGAGAATACATTATTCAGATCACGTAAATGTTTTAGTAATACCTGAAACAGTAGGGCAGTACACAGGCTTTGCCGATAAAAACGGTAAGAAAATATTTGAGGGCGATATCGTCTGTATGGACGACTGGATACCCCCATGTATGCAGGTAGCTTATGCACAGGGAGCTTTTTACTTAGCGGAAATTGAAAAACCAGTTAAATATTATGGTGACATTTATTATTTAAACAATGGTGGGAAACCTTGTGCAAAAGTTATCGGCAATATCTATGATGATTTGAGCTACTAAAGGAGCGGTGAATAAAAATGGAAGAAGAACAATGCCCTTGTGATGATTGTGACGATACCTGTGATTACTGGGACAGTAAATACTGCTGTACATATTGTCGTTGGCAGTATGGAGACATTGAACCTGACTGTGAGAATTGTGACCCGATGGATATTTGAGAGGACGGTGAATAGATTATGAAAAAAGTAATAGCAACAGTTATTGAAAAAAATGAGTATGAGATCGAAATAGACGTAGAAAATGACGCTACAGAGTACGAAATTTGGGATGCTGTAGAAGAAGTATATTGGAAAGATGATTATAATAATATGGCCAAAGTGGATAGTAATTATAATATAAAGATAAAAAATAGTAGGTGAATAGATTATGCGATTAATAGATGCAGATGCAGCGAAAGCTGAATTATTAAGAATAGGTGAAGGTATACACGCCTACGACGAGTATTTCAACGGTGTTAGAATTGGTTATAAACGTGCTGCTCATAGTCTTGTTACAATACCTACAGTAGAAGAACGCAAGCATGGGCATTGGATTGAATTAGAACCTGATAAGTATGGCAACTTTATCCAATGTAGCGTATGCGACAGCAAGTTCGGATTATATAGCAAAGACAATTATTGTCAGGCTTGCGGGGCTATTATGGACGGCGAAGCAGGTGGAGTATAGATATGAATTATCCTGATCTAATAAAATGGAGGTATAAAATATGAAAAATTCAGCGGAAAAAGTGTTTATAGGTACTATGATTTTAATATTTACAATTATAGGCGGTATAGGTTATCCGCTTTACAATGTATGGACGAGTGAACAAGCTGGCATTGCAGAACTTAGAAAAGCAGAAGGAAATAGAAAAATTGCTATTCAAGAAGCTGAAGCTAAGAAAGAAAGTGCAAAGTCTTTAGCAGAAGCAGAAATCATCAGAGCAAAAGGTGTGGCTGAAGCTAATAGAATTATTGGTGATAGCTTAAAAAATAACGAAGCTTATTTACGGTATCTTTGGATTCGCAATCTTGAGGATGGACCTAATCAAATTATTTATGTGCCTACAGAAGCGAATTTACCTTTGTTAGAAAGCTCCCGACACATTGCTTATAATTTATCGAGTAAGGATGTACTTAATGATTGATAAATTAGAGTTTATTGGGATAGGAATATTATTTTCGATTTGTTTGGGAAATTATATTAAAGAAAGAACAACATCTACACTTCTTATGCTTATTTCTTATATCATTTTAGTAATTATTAAGATATTAAAGTAATCTATCAAACTGGGAGTATATTTATCAATATGCTCCCAAACCTTAATATTTTAGAAAATTTCCTTCCATTATATATGCTGTTTTTATGACAAGGGACATTGATCCCTTTTGACTTGATTCAATCTATTAACTTAAGGCGGATTTTAAAAATGTATGTTCAACAAGATATTTTTGCGGGAATGACAATAGAGGTTGAGAAGTTTTACACAATAAAATATTGTGGCAAAAATGTACAGCGCACTGGTAGATGTAATCCTACTCCAGATACACAAGCTAGATTGAATGAACGTAATGCTGTAAAAAAATTGAGAAGGTTAATCAATGCTAATTTCAAAAGAAATGACTATCATTTGATTTTGACATATAACCCTGAGAAACGGGCATTAGATCCAGAAATGGCGAGGAAGGACTTAAAAAAATTTTTAGATAGATTACGCTATGCTTTTAAAAAGCTGGGTGCTGAATTAAAATATATAGCTGTCTCAGAGTACGGAAAAAAATCTATGCATCATCATTTGGTAATCAGCGGTGATATCCCTGCAGATACGTTGGCGGATTTATGGACTAATGGACGGATAGGCTTACGTTTATTAGACGGTAGTGGCGACTATATACGTCTTGCAGATTATTTGATTAAGCAATCTAGAAAAACTTTTAATGATCCAGAAAAGGCGGTTTTTAAGAAACGTTGGTGTGGTTCTAAAAATTTGGTTAAACCGGTTGTCAAAAGAAAAGTAGTAAGTGCAAATAGTTGGCGTGAATATCCACAAGCGCCAAAAGGTTACATGATTATTCCAGAGAGCATTGAATATGGTGTAAGTGATATTACTGGATATCCTTATCAGTATTATCGGATGATTAAGATACCTGAAAATATTGGGAAGGAGCGAAATAGAAATGATAAAAATGGTATTAGACATACCACCTAGTGTGAATCACTGTTATGTAAATATTGCTGGTCAGCGTAAAGGCAGGAAATTGACGGAGGCGGCTAAGAATTGGAAGCTCCTTGCCGGTTATGAAGCCAATCAGGCAAAACGGAAACAGGGCTGGATTTACCCGGACAAAGATGAAAAAATCGTCCTGCTGCTGTGGGCGTTTTGGCCCGATCGTCGTCCACGCGATATGAATAATTGTCATAAGCTCCTGCCGGACGCTCTTGAAAACGTCCTCTTTGAAAATGATAAAAACGTCCTTGTTCGCGATATGGATTTCTCATTCGACGCAAAACGTCCTCGGCTGGAAATTGTCGTCGCCCGGAAAGATGAGGTAGACGTGAATGAAACACAATACTAAAAAATTCGTCCTGCAGGAACTGGCTGACTACAGGGAAAGCTGTGCAGAAAATGTCCGGATACATGAGCGGATAAATAACCTGAAATGTTCTGGTAATGCAGACGTGACAAACAGGGAGCTTAAGATGCTGTTTTTACGACAGGCGTATCTGGAACGGGTCATAGCTGCAATAGATAATTTACGTGAGAATTTGAATGAGGATTTATTGCAGTTGTTCAAGGCAAAGTTTTTGACTAGGCCGAGTATGCAGGACAAAAAAATAATCGCACAGCTTAATGTCAGTCGTGCGAAGTTTTACAAAGATATTGATTTGATTTGCAAAATGCTGGCCGACAGGCTTGGGCTTTCTTGATAAGTTGCTCATGATGATGGCAAAGATAACATAGACCTTAAAAGAATTAAATAGTTTTACAAAAGAGCGCTTAATATAAAGCAAGTGCTCTTTTGCTATGCCCAAAGCAGAAGCCTATAAGCTTCTGCTTTTTTCTTTTCGTAGACAATTTCGAGACTTTGGGGGGGTACCGCTTACTGTCTGCTCGGTATATGGTTATATATAGAGAGCTGTACCAGGTGCAGACACACGCAGAGCAGAGCACCAGCCGCCGGCAACGTGCCGCACGAATAGGCAAAGGTACTTCCCAGAGGGGGTGCGGCCCGAAGGTCGGAGAGCGCGCGGCGTCTGTCTCTAAAAAAATAAAAAAATTTACTTCGAAATTTCGAGGTTGCAAATGAAAGAAAAACAGAACGATGAAAACAAAAACTTAACAATTAATGGCACAAAAAAAGACAGCTCCGAAAAAATGTTACAAAAAGCACAAAAAAGCGAAGAAAAACGATCAAGCAGACTTCGGAGAAAAGCTATTCCGTCATATTTGCAAATAACTGCCGATGATAAATTGATCGTCAGGAGCAGCCAGGTATGCAAAATCTTTGGAATCAGCGATCGAACTTTGTCGACGTGGACAGCTCGCGGAGCGCCGCAATATAAACGCGGTTGGTGGGATTTGGCGGTACTGATTGAGTGGCGCATAAAGTCTGCTGGGTTCGGGCGAACTGACGGCGGGACGACAAATGAAGCTAAAAAGCTCAATGCAGACGCCAGGCTGAAAGAAGTTAAGGCGGACATTGAAGAAATGCGGCTGGAACGTATGATGGAACGCCTCGTACCGCTGGAAATGGTGGAAGAAGAAATGACAGCGTGTTTTGCAAATGCCAGATCAGGCCTGCTCCGGATAGGCGAAAAGGTTTTTACTGAGCTTCATGCTCAGTATCCGGAAATCATGCACGATGTACGGAGAATAGTCAATTATGAAATCGAAACAGGACTTGACCGTCTATCAGAATCTAAGTTTTATAAACGATGAGCAAATAGAAAAGTGGCAGAATGCACTTGAAGATATCGGCAAAAAAGCTTTTGCCAAGTTGAAACCACCGGAAAGAATGAGCGTTTCTGAATGGGCTGACCATAACAGGGTACTTCCAGTAGGATCTACTTCAAAGCCTGGGCTTTGGTCGACAGAGTTTGTGCCATATATGCGTGACATTATGGACGCCTTTGCTGATGAAAGCATCGAAGAAATTGATTTTATCAAGGCATCACAAACCAGCGGAACCGAAAGTGCCCTTAATATGCTGGGTTATACCATAGATCAGCGACCGCACAGGCTTTTATACGTTATGCCGGACGAGGAAACCTACAAGGAATTTTCAGAAGAACGTCTGCAGGTAATGCTTAATAGCTGTAGCTGCTTTAAAGGCAAATTTGACGAAAATGCTAGCCGTGACGGATTTTTGAAATTTCGGGGCGGGTTCTGTAAGTTGACAACGGCAAATTCGCCATCAAAACTGGCGAGTTTGTCCATACCATACATCATCATGGACGAAGTTGATAAATACCCACGCTGGGCAGGCAGGGAAGCAAACCCAATCAAGCTGGCGCGTGAACGCTCTAAAAACTGGCCGGGCATGATGAAATTAGTTCTGATCTCTACGCCGACGATCAAAGAAGGCAATATCACCAAAGCCTACAACGAAGCCGACGTTAGATATAAATATTATGTACCCTGTCCGCATTGCGGGCATATGCAGCCGCTGACTTGGGACGGTGTAAAGTTTGATAGTAAAGAACATGCGACAGTAGTCGAGTATCAGACACATTACGAGTGCTGTGAATGTCATGGAATCATCAAAGATCACCACAAACCGGAGATGCTGCGGCGCGGCAAATGGGTGGCGCAGAATGAATGCAAGGGTAAGCCGAAAAGAATAGCTTACTCCATCAATTCTATTTACAGCCCATGGATAACGTTTGGACAGGTGGCGGCAGAATTCCAGAGATCCAAAGATGACCCTGCTGATTTGATGAACTTTATCAACTCGTGGCTGGGCGAACCGTGGGAAAATCTTTCTGCCAACATGGATATCGGCAGCGTTTTGGAACAGCGTACAGAGATACCAGCTCATGTTGTACCTGCATGGGCCCAACTGTTGACTGCTGGCGTAGACGTACAAAAGGATTATTTTTACTGGACTATTCGCGCATGGGGCGCAAAGCTTACAAGCCAGAATATAGCTTACGGTATGGCCCGGACATGGGAAGAGCTGGAAGCCGTTATGGATAAATTCTGGGCGGATGAAGAGGGAGAGCTGCGGTGGCAGGTCAACGCCTATTGCGTCGATTCCGGTTACAGGACGGACGAAGTTTACGAATACTGTAATGCTCGTCACGGCGTAGCGATTCCCTGCAAAGGGTCCAGTACGCCAATGGTAGGTAAATACCGTCCGGCGAATATAGAACCCAAAATAAAAGGCATCAGGCCGTCGCTTTTGTATATCGTTGATACAGACCAGTACAAAAATATAATCGCATCGAGACTGCACAGGCCTATTGGCATAGGTGCATGGATGCTGAATAAGGACACGGAGCTTGTTTACGCGGAGCATTTGACGGCTGAACACAGAGTAGTAACGACTAAAGGCAGCAGACAGACTGAAACGTGGGTCAAAAAAACTTCGGCCAAGCAGAACCACTGGTGGGACTGCGAAGTATATGCTTTTTTGGCGGCAGATCTCAGTCACGTTTCGCTTCTGGAAGAATTGCCGGAAGAATAGGAGGGAAAACATGGCAACGATTAAAGAACAGCTGGACGCCATTGACGTAGCAATCAATGCTATTCTGACGACAGGCCAGCGGATAAAAACACCGACCGCAGAAGTTGAACATGCCAGTCTGGCAGAACTGCGCAGCGAGCGTGCAAGGCTTGAAGAAAGGCTGGCGCTGGAAAATGGCGGCGGTGGTAGCGGCGGAATAGTCCGCGGAATTTTTTTAGGATAATTTAGGATAAGGAATGATAAGAAATGTCAAATAATGCCAGAAATCCTACCATGGGAAATGATTTGAATATTATCGATCGTACGATAGCATTTTTCGCACCGCAAAAAGCATGGGAGCGAATGCAGTATCGGCGCGCTTTAGGCGGTTACAAGGCGGGAGACCAGAACGCTAGCCGTGCTAACTGGCAGCCGATGATCGGTACCGGTGAGAGCATCAACAAAGTGTCAAGGGACAGGATGAGGGCCAGGGCGAGAGATGCTGAGCGCAACAGCGATATTGCCAATGGCATTCTGCTTGCATATCAGCGTAATGTAGTAGGCCGTGGCTTTAACCTACAGGCTCGGACAGAGGATGATACCTTTAACAAAGCCGCTGAAAAACTTTGGCGGCACTGGTCGAAGCCTGAAAACTGCGACTTGACAGGGCAGCAGTCGCTGCGTGAGATGCTAAACATGATCACTCAGCGAACGCAGGTAGATGGCGGGATAGTTATTGTCAAAACGTATGTGCAGGATAAAAAATATCCTTTCAAAGTGCAGATACGGGAAGTTGATGATATTGATGCCATGGGCCGCATGGAAGCGGACAACGGCAATGTTATCTGTAACGGTATCGAGCTTGACCAGTACAACCGTCCGGTAGCGTATTACCTGAAAGAAACTGATCCTAACGGTTTTAGCGACTATAAGGTAACAAGGGTAGAGGCGGACAGGATCATTTATTTCTGGCAGCGGCGGCGCCCTACTGAATATAGGGAAATATCACGACTGGCACGGACACTGCCAAGGATACGCGATACTGATGATTATCTGGATACAGTGAGTTTTGCTCATAAAATAGCTGCGTCGCTGGCGCTGGTAATTACTCAGAAATTCCCTGACGGCATTGCCGGAGGTATTGGGCGCAAGGTACAGGGCTTGCTTGAAAAAATGGGCGAACCCATACCTGAAGACCAGAAAATACAGGGGTTTACCGGCGGCGATATTTTATATCTGCAGCCGGGTCAGGATGCTACCAGTGTCGTACCAACAGGGGCGGCGGCTGAGACCAAGGATTTCACAACTACGCAGCAGCGGCTGGCGGCGGCGGGACAGGGATTGTCACATGAAAGTGCCAGTAGGGATGTGAGTGAGGTCAATTATTCCTCTGCCCGGCAAAATCTGTTAGAAGACGAAAAAACATATCTTGATATGCAGATGTCTTTGATTGAGCATGTACTAAGTAAGCTTTATGAAGAAGTCGTCAAAGCAGGTTATCAAACAGGTATGATCGACGCCCAAAAGTATCCTGATTTTTGGGAAAGGCTGGAAGAATATTTGGAACATGAGTTTATTCCGCAGGGTATGCCGTGGATTGACCCTCTGAAAGAGGCCAACGCCAAAAAGATCGGCATTGAATCAAAAACGCTCACCCGCAAAGCCCTTGCGGCCAGCGAGGGCAAGGATTGGAAGGAAGAACTAGAACAGCTGGCAGCTGAGCAGAAAATGATGGAAGAACTCGGATTAATTGCGAAGGGAGAGGATAAAAATGCCAAGTCAAAGCAAGACACTGACCCGGCAGCAGGCGGCCAAAGCCCCAAGGATGAGGGCGGCGACGCTGACTAATTTTGATACTTCAGCGCGTACGGCGCGGCTGTCGTTTGCGTCAGAAACACCGGTACGCGATTACTGGTATGGGAAGGAGATTCTGCGGGTCAGTGATAGCAGTATGAACACTGAGCGTTTCAGTGCAGGTGTGATGCCGGTACTGTTTAATCACGACAGAGATAAGGTTATTGCAAGGGTGGATAAAATCTGGACTGAAGGCAGCAAGGCGTATGCTGACATTACTTTTGACGATGATGAGCTTTCTGAGCGCATTCTGAAAAAAGTGGAAAGCGGCAGCCTGCGCGGTGTATCGGTAGGATACAACATCCAAAATTACAGTATTATCGAACGTGATGAAACCAGTACGGACGGTATCGAGGGCCCAGCGCTGATAGCTGACAAGTGGGAAGTTTTTGAAATCAGTATCGTTTCAATACCGGCAGATGCGGCTGTAGGAGTTGGCCGTAGCAGGTTGTACAGCCCCGACGGCTTCCGTGATATGGGAGACGGAGCAGGGACGGAAGAAGCCGAGGAAACTGAGATGCAGAAATCAACTTCTGCCAGCAGTGACCGGTCCGGTGAACCCGGATATGAAAAAAATAATTACGAAGGTGAGGAAAAGGAAATGACACCAGAAGAAAGAGCAGCACTTGCGGCGGAGGTCCGTACTGCAGAAAACCAGCGTCAAAGTAATATCCGCGCATTGTGCCGTGAATTAAAAATCGAAGAAAAGGATATGGAGGCAATGCTCAAAGATGAGGACTGCACCATGGAAAAGGCAAATGAACGGGCTTTGGCAATTTTGAAAGAGCGGATGAAACCTACCGCTCCGCCTAAAGTAACAGTTACTCAGGATGAAGCCGATAAAAAACGCACAGCTATCGTTGACGGTTTGTTCCTGCGCCATGGCGGCATCTTGGAGAAGCCGGCAGATGGTGCTGATGAGTTCCGCAACTGCCGCTTTGCTGATGTGGCAAGAATGACGCTGCAGGATGCTGGTGAAACCGGCATCGGTCGCATGACTGATCGTGAACTGTTTGCTAGAGCGCTGACTACTACCAGCGCATTGTCTGCTATTGCTGATAATCTGGCGCATAAGAGCCTGTCCAGCGGTTACAACGAGGTTGCGACGACCTATGGAGCATGGACCCAGACCGGCAGCAATACTGATTTTAAAATTGCCAAGCGTTACCGTATTTATGACGCTATGGCACCGGTTAAAATTCCTGAGGGCGGCGAATTCAGTTACAGTGAATTGCTGGATGAATCCGTAGGCGTACAGTTGGCGACCTATGGTGACGCTACTAATTTTACTCGCGAAATGATGATCAATGACGATCTTGATGTCTTGGTAAAAATCCCGAAGTTGCTGAGAACATCTATGGAACGTTATAAAAATCATTTGGCCTATAAAGCGCTTATCGATGCCAATAATTACAGCTCTGCCAAGGGCAATCTTGGTACCGCGGCGGCACTGTCGGTCAAGTCTTTGGGTGAAGCCAAAAAGCTGATGCGTAAGCAGAAGCTGGGCAATAATACCGTACTGAATATTGTGCCTAAGTATCTGATCATTCCGGCAGCATTGGAAACGGTGGCGGAACAGCTGCTGACGTCTACAGCAGATCCAGAAGGCAAAAACAGCGGCGTAAGCAATCCAGCAAACAGAACCCGCAGTAATCTTGAACTGATCGTTGACGCCACGCTGGATGAATTGAGCGGTGAAACTGCTTATTATTTGGTAGCTACCAAAGGGATGGTAGATACGATCGAGGTTTGTTATTTGAATGGTAATGCAGCGCCAATCATTGAAACCGGTACTGACTTTAATAATCTGGGCATCAATTTTAGAATGTACCATGATTTTGCAATCAACGTACTGGATACACGCGGCCTGGTTAAAAATGCCGGCAAATAAGGGAGGGAAAAGAAATGTTTAAACGTAAAGGTGAAAATCTTGATTATACATGCACTGCTGACGTGGAACGTGGCGAAGTTGTTGTTATTAACGACGCGCTTGGTGTAGCGACCAGCACAGCCAAAAAGAATGATGTGATCGCTGTTTATATGACAGGTGTTTTTCTGCTGCCCAAGGATACTTCTACAGAATTGCAGCAAGGGAAAAAAGTCTATTGGGATACGGCTGCCAAGAAGGTAACTGTGGATGCTAATAACGGCGCAGAATCCAATCCGACCGCTTATCTTGAAGCCGGCATTGTGTGGGAAACGGCACTGACCAGCGCAGATAAAGTGCAGGTCAAAATCGGTTAAAAGGAAAAGGCGGCTTAGTCCGCCTTTTTCACAAGGTGAATTATGAGCAGCATTGCAGATGTTATTAAAAAATCTATCTTTGGCAGCGTTCTGTCAGAAACAGTATTTTACCAGGACAGGGAAATCAAAGCGATTGTCAGTATCGGAACGCCGGTCGTGCGCAAAAATTTCTTTCGTGGTATTACCGTCAATGATGTAGTCAGTGACGAGGCTTCTTTTACTTTGTTGGAAGAAGATGCACAGGAGATTAAAACTGGCGACCAGATTATCCATAAAAGTGTGACATGGTATGTCAATAAACAGATAGCGCAGGACACTATCGGCAAGACGGTTACCTTCGGAGCTTCGAAAAATACCAAAGGTTTTGCGAGGGGGTTTGAAAAATAATGTATTTCAAAATCGATCTCGAAGATGGTATCAGCCCTGTTGTGCAGCGTTGGCTAAAGAATAACCCGCGTTTCATAAGCTCTGTACTGAAAAGTACCGGTTATATGGTGCAGAACGAGTTGAAAGAAGCGGTGCGCGGCAAATTTACAGGGCAAAGTTGGCCGCAGCGTTGGACGCTGCAAGACCGGCGAAAATTATCGAGGACTGCGCCTGGCGTATGGTATGGACGTTTGAAAAATGCTTTAGGCTATGCCTATAATTCGGCAGATAGCAGCGTTAATGTTGGCTGGACCAGCAGGACAGCGGCGTTTGAAGGAAACGTGCAGGAGGAAGGCGTAACTAAAAAGGTAACGCCGGGTTTACGCCGGTTATTTCATAAGCGAGGCATCCATCTGCGGGCAACGACGACAAAGCTGGTGACACCAGAGCGACCGTTTATTGAACCGAAATACATGGATATCCGAGATAAAATACCTGCTTATATCACGCAAAGGGTACAGGAATACATGGATAACGGCGGGTTTGTTAAAAATGTAGGAAAGGGCCGTAAATATACGGTTTACAGTGGCTTAAATGCAGCAGCAGATTAACATGGTGGAAATGAGCCGTAAACTGGCGGTACATTTAAAATCATCGGCAGAACTTGAAGCTTACTGCCAACAGGAATTTGGCAAAAGCATAACGGCGGTGGTTGAATATCGTAATGTCAATGAGATACCGGACTTGGCGACAGCTCCTTATATTATGCTTTATAACGCTGGCAAGACAGAAGGACTGACCAAGAAGGTCAATTATCAGGTCGATATCGCTATTGGCGTTCCCGGCAGCGTCAGTGATTCGTATCTGGAAACAGAAGAAGGCGTTTTAGTTTTAAAAAGCTACAAAAATGTTTCTGATATCATGCAAATCATTCAGAGTGAGTTGAACGCATACCAGAACAAGAAAATACCACCTGAGGTCTTTACCGCAATTTTCACTGGCGAAGCTGATCAGGCAGGCTTACTTTGGACAGGTATGGTCCATTGCGAGTGGGAATTTCAGCAAATCTTGGGGCCGCTGGGCATGATTGATTTTTAATCTACATACTAAAAACAACGGTTAAAATACGACAAAATGCGGTAAAATACCGCTGAATTTAGCACAAAGAATAAAGGATGTGAGAGTAATGGCAATAGGAGAACAACAGCAGGGCGTATATACCCAAAGTTTGATGGCGTTTGAGGACGCTTTTGGGAAAGATCCTGCAGATTTGAGCAGCAGGGCTATTTTGCTGCCTTTCAATTCTAATGCGCTAACGGCCAGTCAAAACAGCACCGCTCCGGGAACGATTACCGGCAGACGTGATCCGGTAGAGCCTATTTACGGCAATATCGATGTTGCAGGACAGGTCGTTGTACCTGTGGATGCTACGTCTTTCGGCTGGTGGCTGACAGCGGCGTTTGGTGAACCAACAACGGAAGATGGGACTGTTGAAGGAACTTATAAGCACGTTTTTAAACCGTCGAAGCGGCAGCCTTCTTTGATTATGGAAAAAGCCTTTCCTGATATTGGCGTCTACACAAAATATAATGGCTGTAAGGTAAGTACACTGGAAATAACAACAGGCGGTGATGGCGAGCTGGTAGCCAATATTGATATGATGGGGGCCAATGAAACTATCAATAAAGCGACGATCAGTACGACGCCTAAAACTCCGGTAATGGATAGATTCAACAATTTTATGGCGTCTTTTAAACTTAATGATGAATTGGCGGCAGTATGTACGGAAGTATCCATGAATATGAATTTCAATCTAGATGGAGATACTTATGCTATTGGTGGCAAAGGATTCCGAACGGCATTGAATGAAGGCATATTGGAGCTGAGCGGCAGTATGACGGCATTTTTTACCGACAGCAAATTCATTGAATATGCTGAAGACAGTACAACAATCAGCGCTGAATTAATTTTTGAAACAGGCGACTTTAAATTGTCGTTCCTGTATCCGGAAATGAAGCTGGCACGGAATACACCTCCTATCGACGGACCTACAGGTATCAGTCAGCAGTTGGATTACAACGCTTTTTATAAGAGTAATGACCAAAACAGTAGCGTAATAGTTACACTTATCAATAAAACAGCATCGTACACGAAGGGAGCTTAATCGTAATGGCTATTAAAAAAATGATTGAATGCAGATGTATGACGTGGGAAGAGAACGCCATGCATGATGATCTCGTAGAAGAATTGCTGGACAAAGACCCCCAAATATCAGGAAGAAAAGTTTTGCAAAAAATGGCGCCATGGGTACTGGAGACAGTTTATAAAGTCAAAGTCAGCGACTTTACACCGGGCGAGATTGTTGAGATCTATACACGCACCAAAGAGCTGACAGCCCATGTACGTGCAGAAGAAATAAAAAACTTGAAGCCCTTGTCGTCTGGCAGCGCGAACGGGCCGGATACTGCAGAGACTGCCGGAAAATCCAAAAAGTAAAGCAAACACTTGATTGTAATACATGCGCTTACCGCGCACCGGAGCTGATGGAAGGTAATCGCGAAGCGTATGCTGCGTGGTATGCAATTCGTAACTGCAGACGTTATGCAGTCGGTATGACCGGAGCTATTCTGCTTGGCATTAGCTGGCAGGATGCAGATTACATTCTGAATAAGTACGGTTTTCGCGTATCGGCGCTGATGATGCAGAAGCTCCAAAAACTGGAAGATTTAGAGATAGAAAACAGCCTGAGGAAGGAAGGTAAGTGAAGTGGCAAAGAATGTAGCGGAAACCAGAGTAAAAATATCTCTGACGGACGGTATGAGCGCTGGGCTATTAACGGCACAGAAAAACTTAACCGGACTGAATCGGGCTGCTTCATCTACATCAAGTATTTTTAAAGGCGTGACGATGCAGGCGGCAGGACTGACTGCGGCTTTGACTGGACTGTATGGAGTTTCCGAAGCGGTAGGGAACTTGATCAAGGCTCCGTATGAATTCGCCAAAAACATGGAAACCAATCAGATCGGCATCAGCGGTATTCTGCAGTCGATGACGAAACTGGACGGTAAAACGCTGGAATGGAATACGGCAATGCGGATATCCGGCGGCATTTTACATGACCTGAACGATGCGGCCCTGCGAACGGCGGCAACCAGCGAAGATTTGATTGAGGCATTCAGGGCGCTTTTAGGGCCTGGTCTTGCTGCAGGCATGAACATTGAACAGCTGAAAGAATTTACGACTATCGGTGTCAATGCTGTAAAGTCTATGGGCTTGCCCAGAAATCAGATAGTGCAGGAACTGCGTGACCTGGTGCAGGGTGGTATTCGTCCGCAGTCGAGCACACTTGCAACATCTTTGGGTTTGGCTGACGCCGATATCAAGGCTGCAAAAGAAAGCAGCGAAGGCTTGTATGCGTTTTTGATGAAGCGCATGGAAGGCTTTAAAGCAGCAGCATTGGCTACACCGAAAACCATGGCTGGTTTGATGGATCAGATTAAGGAAGGATATACCCGTACTGCGGCAGACGGAACGGCCGAAATCTACAGTTATTACAAAGAGCTTCTGGGGAAGGTAGCTAATCTGTTTTTGGATCAGGAAACTTTTAAACTGGACGAGGACCTGGTTAAAAATGTAAGTGCTTTTAGTACCCATGTTGTAAATGCTGCCAGAGGTTTGGAAAATGTGGGCAGCGCAGGCTGGACTGTTATAGGACCGGCCCTTGAAACAGCAGGGACGGCGGCCGGAGTTTTGGCAGATAATACCGAGCTGATCGTCAAAGGCTTTGCAGCGTGGAAACTGGGGGGGATAGTTCTTGATCTTGGTAATGTCGTAACCCAAACAAATAATGCGTATCAGGCGCAGACTTTGCTTGGTACTGCGGTTCAAAAGGTCAGCGGCTATTGGAACACCAACAAAATAGCGGCGCAGGGAGCATACCAGCAGGAGATACAGGCGGCAGAGAATGCGGCGGCGGTGATCAACCAGACTGAGCGTCAAAAACAGGCGGCAAAAAGGCAAACAAAAGTTGTTGAAGAGGCTTTTAGCAAAGCCATAAGAAATAATAATTCTGTTCTTGCCATTGAGCTAAAAATGGCAGCGCAGCATTATCAAAACTTGGGATTATCGGCCGAAAAAGCCGGGCAAATGCAGTTACAGGCGGCAAAAGTGGCTGCTAAAGGGCAGTTGTATCTGGCGAAACAGATCCTTGATACTCAGGAAAAGCATATTCTAGCCGCTAATGCGGCGCTGGACCATGGCAAGAAACTGCAGGGATTACAAAATAAAGCCATGCTTTTGGGCGGAACACTTACAGGACTTGGTGTTACTGTACAAATGCTGTCAGATGACACGGAAAGTTTTTCGTATAAACTGGCGGGAACAGCAGTCAACGCAGGAATTACTATAGGAGCAATAGGAACGCTTATAGGATGGCTGGGAAAATTGGCACTTGCCTACAAGGAAGTAGCCACAATGGGTGCTGCGGCTGGATTACTTTCTACTGTCGGTATTGTCGGTGCTGGTGCTGTTGGGATAGGTGCGGCAATTGGTGCAGGAACTGTGGGGATTTATGCAGCAAAAGAAGGACTAAGCTTTGAAGACCTTGTTGACAGATGGACTGCGACACCACAATCCAGAGAAGAAGAACGGCTGGAAAAAAAGAAGAAATTTAGGGCGGAACAAGATGAAATTGCGGCACGCCAAAAAGAAATTGACGATGCTAGAAAAGCTGCGGAAGAAGCTTCGCGGTTGGCTTTGAACAGTTTTGGTGGCAGTGATGATAAAGGCAAAAAAGCTAAGGGTGGTAAGAAGGCATTAAAAGAGCTGACGAAATGGCAGGGCAAGGTAAATGAGCTTGCCAAGGATCTGCAAACTAAAATAACTGAACAGACTGGTTCCAAACTCGATATAGCCACAGCTTCGCTGACGGCAGAACTGGAAAAAATGAATTCTACCATCGAAAATGCGAAGGTGGCGGGTGTTGATAATGAGGCGTTAAAAAGTGTTCAGGCCCAGATAGATTTATACAAAAAATTAAAAGAAGAACAGAACAATCGTGACTGGATAACCGAACAGCATAAACTGCGGATGGATAACCTGCAGGCAGAGGAAGATTCACAAACCAGGCATATCAGCGTAATCAACGAAATGCGGGCTTTGGAGCTTGAACGCTACAAGGAGAAGCTGCAGGAAGAGCTTGCGGCTACTAATCTGACTGAACAGGAAAAGCTGCGGCTGCGGCAGGAATTTGCAGCGGCGACGCAGGAGCTGCAGGAAGCACAGGCGACCGATCTGAAAGCTTCGTGGGACAATGCTCTGGAATACATCAAAAATAAGCAGTTCAATCAGTTTGAGACCATTAAAGGCGGCTTTGACGACATACTAAGCACGATGACTAATTTTGGGCAGAACATGATCACGGAGCAAAAGTCTTTTTCAGAAATGGCAGACAGCCTTTTTAAAGATTTAGCCAACAGCATTATGAATACCATGATGAAAGTTATCATGCAGGGGCTGGTAATGAACTCTATTATGAGCATGTTTGGCATGGGCGGCGGTGGCGGATTTGATCTTGGCGGTATTCTTAATAATCCTTCCAGATTTAGCGTTGGCGGAACAAGTTATGCAGGCGGTTCTTTTATGGGAAAATTTGCACAAGGCGGGTATACCGGTCGTGGCTGGGCGCTTGTCGGAGAAGAAGGACCGGAATTACTTGATCTTAAAACCCCGGGACGCGTTTACACCGCAGATCAGACCAGAGCTGCCTTAAGCGGGAGTGCGGCAGGTGGAACAACAAAAATTATTGTGCAGTTGGAAAATAAGAGCGGTACGCAACTAAAGGCATCCGAGCAAAATACTACCTTTGACGGAAAGAACTATGTAGTATCGGTACTGCTGGAAGCGGTGACGACAAATTATATGGGAACGCAGAATATTTTAAGGGGCGCACTGGGAACGCCGTAAGGAGTTGAGAGCATGGCAAATGTTATTTTCCCGGATATTCCGGCGCCGTCGTATCCGATAAAGGAAGATCCGGAAGATAATTCCATTATGTCAACCTTTGAAGATGGAACGACGCAGGCGCGGCGGCGGTTCACTAAAAGCCGTATGACATTTGGCTTGACGTGGAATTCATTATATACGGATGAATATCAGAAGCTGAAAGACTTTGTACAGAAAAAGGTTTATTTTGCAGCGGTAGCTTTTGAGTGGACAAACCCGCATACAGGTGTAACCTATACGGTACGCTGCACAAAATTCAGCGGTGATCTGAAATATACAGACTATTACAGTGCTGAGATGACGCTGCAGGAGGTATGAAGTGTTACAGATATCAGCAGTCATAAAAGAATTGAAAAATCAGTTATCAAGTGACAGCTGCTGGATTTTGTTACTGGAACTTGATACCAAAATAGAAGGGCTGGAACCGATCAGAGTGGCCCGCAATAATGAGGATATTGCTTATCGTGGCAATACCTATATTGCTTTTCCGCTGGAACCGCCGACGATATCGGAAGATACGACCGGAAGCATACCGTCTTTTGAATTGTCGATCGATAATACATCCAGAGCGGCTACGTGGTATATGGAAGAAGGCGAAGGGGCTATCGGCGGCATTGTAAAATTGATGGTGATTAATACTTCAGCTATCGACGAAGACCCTGTACTGGAAGAGGAATTCAAGGTACAGAAAGCAGTAGTCAACGATAAGTTTATTACGCTGACGCTATCTGTTGATTACTACATCAATTCCAGGCGTCCGGTAGGTCGCTTTATGAAGAATAACTGCAATTTTAAATATAAAGGACTGCGCTGCGCAGCGACATCTGATCTGCCGGAATGTGATCATACGTTAACTGCCTGCCGTGAACGCAAGAACAGCGCCAGGTTTGGCGGGTATCCTGGTATAGACCAGAAAGGGGTATACATATGATAGAGTATGCGGACTTGATCGGCGCACCATTTAAATCACATGGGCGAGATATTAAAACAGGCGTTGACTGTTATGGACTGGTGCAGGCTGTGTTTAGGCGTGAAGGAATAGAACTGCCGGAATTTGACGCAGATTATAACGACTGCAAAAAAATAAACGCTATCGTTCGCGGGGAAGAGAAGCGGGCGAGCATATGGCGCCGGCTGGAAGTTCCTAAAGTACCCTGTATCGTGACTATATCTTTTGGCGTAGCCAGAAGCGTTATCAACCATACCGGCGTTTATATCGGCGGTAATAAGTTTTTGCATATTAGGGAGAATATCGGTGTTTGTGTAGACGATATCAACAGCCCGGCTTGGCGCAAAATAATCCACGGCTATTATGAGTACATCGGGAAGGAGTGAAAGCGGTATGAATGACAAGATCAGAGTAGTCATTGTCCGCAATCCGTTCCAGCCTGATGAAAACAGGGAAGTACATCTGCTGGCACCTGATGAATATAAAACACTGCAGGACTGTATAAGTGCTTATGAGGCGATCTATGCCGGCAGTGACGGCTTTAGAGTAACTGTCAACAGTTATGTTGTCGAAGACTTTAGCAGCGCAGTTAAAGCGGGTGATTTTATAGTGATGTCGCCTGTAGTTGGCAAAGGCGGCAAAAGTGTTTTGGGTTTGATCGCTGCCGTGGCGCTGTCAGTAGTATCTTTTGGCGTTGGTGGTTTGGCGGCAGGCGGATCATTTTGGGGAGGCCTTGCAGCAGCTTCTGGATGGGCCGCGGTAGGTGGTTATCTTGCGGCAGCAGCGGTTATGTTTCTAGGCGGCAGTCTGGTATCAAAAATGTTTGCCGGTAAAGTGGACGTAGGAAAATACAATACCGAAGGCAGTGAGGCGACTTACAGCTGGAACGGTATCCAGACTATGGAAGGGCAGAACAATCCAGAGCAGCTTACATATGGCAAGGTCAAAAGCGGTGGACAGAGCATAGCTAAATTTGTCGACAATGATAATAACGACCAGTATTTGAATTGGCTGATCGCTGCTGGCAGTGGACCGCTGGAAATAACAGAAGTGAAGTTAAATGATAACGATATCGGCAATTATGAGGGCGTGAAACTGGATATACGACCGGGAATCAATGATCAGGCGATCATCGACAATTTCAACGATATCAGGTCTACAAAAAGTCTTGGCTATGAACTTGAAGGTGAGTGGCGGCAAGATGTTGTTACCGGAAGCGCTACACAGGGCATAATTATTGATATCGAATTCAGCCAGGGACTATATCATGCTGATGACGACGGTAACCTGGTTAATGCATGGGTTGATTTGGCGGCTGATTATGCCTTGCGTGGCAGTGGCGAATGGAAGCCTATTGTTAGCGGTTATAGTCTTATAACTTCAAATCCTGTCAACGCTGTTTTATTAGATGGTTCGGCAGAATTAGGAAACTGGAAGATCAGAGTAAATCGGGTGAAATCAGAAACTACAGATAGTGATGGAGATACTATTAAACAAATTTATTGGCAGATTAGTGTTGGTAAGCCAGATGCACTCTGGATTTTGGGAGGCGCTTTCGGCTGGCACGGCTGGTATGCTGGTTCTTTTTCACCAGGCGAAACTGGTACCATTGACGTTGGCCCGTTTAGGTTTGATAAACAAACAATACAGGCTAAAGGTGATGGCTATAGCACCAATATTGGAGTATCTAAAAATGGACGTGTAACGGCGGCGCAATCATCGGCGGTACGCCGCAGTTTTAGGGTTGATAATCTCGATCCGGGAGAATACGATGTGCGGGTCAGAGTGGTAGGCAGATCTGCATCTACTACCAGTACCAGAGATGGGGTAAAGTGCTGGTGGACAATGGTCGAGGGGATTGTTTATGACGACTTCGTTTATCCTGATATGGCGCTGATCGGGATTAAAGCACTGGCAACCAGCCAGTTGAATGGGACACCGACTTTAACCTTTATGAAAGAACGCTCTAATGTTTGGGTATGGAATCCATATTCAAAAGCCTATGAAGAAAAGCCAGCCAATAACCCGGCGTGGGCCGCTTATGACTTTATTCATCAGGCGTCACAACTGACAAATATTCACACTGGAGAGCTTGAATTTGAAGTGAGAGGCGCCAAAGCAGAGTTGATGATGTATGACAAATTTGCCGAATGGGCAGAGTTCTGCACAGAATATAAATTGGAGATCAACATCGAGATCAATACTACCGGACGTTTATTGAATATGGTAAATGAAAAAATAGCGCCTATTGGGCGCGGGTTGGTATTGTGCTTTGGTACGAAGTTTGGATGTATTTGGAACGGGCCGAAACAGCCAACACAGATGTTTGGGATGGGTAATATCATTCAGGGGACTTTTGAAGAAAATTTCATGCAGTTATCGGACAGGGCGAACGCTTTGGAGATAACCTTTACCAATAAACAGAAAAACTATGAACGCGATACGCTGGTAGTTTACGGCAAGAGTTATGACGATCCGGATGCCTATGATAATACTACGCAGGTATCGTTTGACGGTATTACCAGCTATGAGCAGGCCTATCGTGAAGGCAAATTCCAGCTGTACTGCAATCAATATCTGACACGTACTTATAAATGGAAGGCTGACATTGACGCCATAGCTTGTACAGTTGGCGATTTGGTATATATCAGTCATGACGTTACCAAATACGGTACTAGCGGACGCATTATTGCAGTAGAAGGTCCGAATATAACCTGCGGCGCCTTTATGGAGGACTATGATCCGGCAAAGGTGTATCGGTTTCAGTATCGATCTAGTGAAACTGACAATATTTATAAGATCAATATTTTGCAAATCACAGTTAATGCTGATTATACGCAGTTGATCGTCGATTTGCAAAGTGTGGCAGAGCCGCCTGCAGTTGGGGATATTTTTGATATTGCCGAAGAAAGTATCGGTACCGTACCGGTTATTATTCAATCTATCAACAGGGACGGTGATCTGCGGCGGCAGATCGAAGCTATAATCTACAACGAAAATGTCTATAGTGAAAACTATGACATCCCTGAAATAGATTACAGCACGGCAGATCGGGACGTAGCTGTAAATGTCAGCAATCTGCAGGGCAATCAGGTTCTGTATTGCGATCCTATGAAAACGCGGCACAGCAGGATGTTCCTGTCGTGGCGACTGCCTGATGGGGCGACGGCGACAAAGTTTAGCGTTCAGTTATCTTCTAATGGTGGGACCACATGGACTATCGCCGGAGATACAACATCAACAAGCTTTGAAACAGAAACAACGCCGGGACTGGATTATCTAGTAAAAGTAGTTACGGTGTTGGGTTTGTCGACTTCGACAGGCACAGTGATCTCTATACCAGCGGCTACTGTTGATTTGCTGCCGCCTAATGTTTTGCTGATTGACCATGATCAACTCAATGACGGTACCCGGCGGTTTTGGTGGACTTATAATTATCCGAATCCTAATGATGTCGCAGGATTTAAACTGAAATATATCCAGGGCAGCTATCCGACATGGGAAAAAGCGACAGATCTCCACACGGGGCTTGTAACGCTGCAACCATTTGAAACAAAGGCTTTGCGTCAGGGTGTGCATACGGTAATGATCAAGGCGGTGGATAATGCGGGGCAGGAGAGCTATATGCCCACTTATGCCACATTGAACCTTGGCGATCTGCTGGAAGAGAATGTACTTTATAAAGTAGATATCACGGCTGATAACTGGTCGTATACAGTGCATGACGGCGTGGTCCGGACAGATGGCCAACTGCACGCCCAGCAGAATGTTTATTATTGGCAGAATACCAATGCGCAGGCGTGGACAGCACCGATACTGGCGGCATGGCAGGAACGTTACAGCTCTTTTAACTTTATTTATCAGGCAATAGCACCTGCAAGCGGACAGTTTTGGCTGCAGTATGAAATTGATGGGCCGGCAGCCATTGAACACAGAAAAGTGGGGGAGAAACCTGCTTGGAACACGTCGGAAGCGTCGGCCTGGGAAAAACCTCAATATCCTGCGTGGTTGGATGATACTACGATCTATAAACCTTATACCGGTAAAGTTTTGGTAAGAGCAGGAGACACAATTCAAGTAAGGGCTTCGGCGCAGGAGAACGTTGCCGAAGAAACAGTAATAAAAACTATGGATATGTTTATTGATGTTCCGGACAGAGAGGAGCATTTTGAAAACCTTAATGTACCCGAGGACGGCGTGACGCTGGATATCAAAACACCGCATTACTATACAACGGCAGTAAGGATTGATGCCGTACAGGACAGCACCGCAGGTGCTGTAATAATAAGAACGGCTATTATCAGCCGCAATCCGTGCAGAATAAAACTGCTGGATATAAATAATAACCCTGTCGCAGGCGTGGTTGATGTAACATGGCAGGGATTTGAAAAGGAGCTGATTTAAAGTGGAAGTACCAAAGTTTATAAAAGGCGTTGCAAAATACTTTACTTACGCCAGTGGTAGTGGCGAAACAACGCCGACGACGCAGGCTGACCTGCAGGAATTGATGAAAAACAATAATACTATCTTAGAATGTCTGGTTGATGGTCTTTGGCAGCCGGAAAAAGAAATGAAACTAAACCAGATAATCAGATCACCCAATATGCCGCCTAATACTGTTGCAAAAGTGACGTCGGCGGGTACTACGGGAACGACTGAACCGAAATGGCCTGAAACGGTTGATGCAACTGTGAGTGATGGTAGCGTAACTTTTACGATGAGTTCTCAGCAAGTAGATATAAAAAAGACGACAATAATTGATTTAATTTACCCGATAGGCAGTATCTATATGTCTGTAAATTCGACGTCGCCTGCTGATCTTTTTGGCGGCACCTGGGACGCAATGCCGGCAGGACGTGTCTTGCTGGCGCAAGGTAAATCCCAATGGGGCCCCACTTATGCAGCGGGAAGTACAGGCGGTGAAGCAACCCATCAGCTCACTCCCGAGGAGATGCCTCGGCATAAACATGATGCTGTCGCAACTATAACACCTTTAACTGGTACTTACACCGCAGATAGATGGGGGAGCGGACCTGGTACAGCGACAGGAGTTTTTTCTGCTGATGTCGGCAGTGGCTCCAATTGCAGATTAGACAATGTGGCCTCTCCTGTGAAAATCAAATTAAATGCAACTCATTTACATAAAATTACTATCAATAGTGAAGGCGGTGACAAACCTCATCCAAATATGCAGCCATATTTAGCTGTTTTTGTATGGGTAAGAACTGCTTAAGCGGTGCGGCGCCACATAAATACAGCAATAAACGGTTGCAAATTGTTGTGCGCAGTATCCTTACCAGTATAGCTAATAGATATTGTAGGAGTATGTGTAAAATCAAATTTAAGTCCTTGAGTACCTGACCTGCTTCCTGATCCATAACCTTCGACCGTACCACTTCCTATCGAACTAAAGACGCCTGTTGTAGAGCCAGTAGCAATCCTGACCCCATTACCCATTTCTAAATAAGCAGTCCCTGATATATTTACATTGTTTGCGACAGCATCATGTTTATGCCGAGGCATCTCCTCGGGAGTGAGCTGATGGGTTGCTTCACCGCCTGTACTTCCCGCTGCATAAGTGGGGCCCCATTGGGATTTACCTTGCGCCAGCAAGACACGTCCTGCCGGCATTGCGTACCAGGTGCCGCCAAAAAGATCAGCAGTTGTAATAGAAAGAAAGGATGATAACTTATGAAATGTTTTCAACTATTAAATGATGAGATTTTAATAATTAAAGAAGATAAGATGTATAAAGATACCTCTGATAACTTTATCACTGACGGCGGTTGTTTACAGGCTGGCAAGATAATATTAAGCGAGGTAATCTATGACGATCAGCAGAGCCACGCTGTTATGAATGGTGATATTTGCGACAAGCCCATTGCTGTTATTGAGGATAAAATCAATGAAATTGATGCATATATATCCGCTAAAGCAACACGTGAATATATACATCCGACGTTTGAAAAATTAAAATCAGCGAAGTTGGACCAAGTAAACGCATGGACAGCAGCGAAAATAACCGGCGGTTTTATAAGCAGTTGCACCGGTAGTCCTGTTACCTATGACAGTGATAAGGACACCCAACTCACTGTATCAAGTGATTTAAATACTATCAACCTATCTCCAGAGAAATTTGCAGAAAAGTTTCCCATGGGATATCCGATTCGTGGTTATTCGGCAGGAAGCAGGGAGAAAAGTATTTATTATTTAACAGTTCCACAGTTAATTCAATGGAATGTTGATCTGTCCTTGCATCGTGGGAATTGCAAGCAGGACGGATGGATTAAACAGGCACAAGTAGAGGCAGCATTAAGTAAAGAGGATTTGGAAGCTATTATATTAGATTAGGCGGTGTGTTGATATGGCAGAAGGAGATACTAGAAGAATTTTTGAACGGTTAGATCAAATGGGTCAGGAGATAACTAGGCTCGTTGTCTTGGGTGAGGCGAAAAATAGACAATGTGATCAGCAAGAAAAAACAATTGCCGATCACGAGGAGCGTATAACAAACTTAGAATGTCAAAGCGGTTGCATCCGCGGAAACGTAAATTTACTGGCTTGGTTGGCGACATTGGCGGTAGCTGTTTATGGTGTGGTTATAAAGTGAGTGATAAAAATGTTTAATCAAATAAAAAAGTGGATAGAAATAGGACTGAACAAACTGCCTAAACTAAAAAGAACTACTGGTAATTTATGGCTGACTTATACGGCAATAGGTCTGCTGCTGGGAACGATATTGATGTATATCGGCACTTGGGTATATTTTACTTTTTGGCTTTATAAGGCGGGATTGGCAGAGTTAAGGGAGATTATTGTAATTATGGTAGGAGCGCCATTTATAACAGCGCTATGCCTGTTGCGAAAGGGTACAGTAGACAAAGACGGAAATGGCATAGCTGACGAAGATGAAAGACAAACTGAAAGAAGGCCACGTAATGACTTTAACGACAGGTGAAGCAGTACAAGTATTGGAAGCTATACGCAACTGTTTAGATCCTCGCAGGGTGAGATATGGCGCTGACTGGCGAAAAGATAAAGCGTTATGTATGGCTATAGAAAAATTGAAAGAAGATGATCAGAATGGATAACCCATTATATGTAAGTAAGCATTGGAGTGTGACAGAGTGGGATTGCTGGCGACGTAGTAGGAATGAGTATGCATGGGACGAAAATGGTAGACTATGTACAAATGATGAAAAGACTGCTAACTTATTTCGCATTTTTGATATGCTGAGAGATTGGAACCCTAATTGGGTTATCAACACTACCAACTACCATGAAGAGTATGGCGCCAACTTTAAATCAGGATTCAGAACAGTAGCTGATGGCGTAAATGCTGCGTGTGGCGGTGAAGTAGGCAGTTACCATACTCGTGGCTGTGCAGCTGACATCCATATTTCAGGGCAGGACGATACTGATACTGCATTGGCAGACACGGTCATTGCGGCAGCTAAAGCATGGGGAATAGAGGATCAGTTAGGCATCGGATATTATGGGAACTGGATTCATGTTGATACCCGAGGCTATACATCAAGATGGTAAAGGAGTTAGAAGCAAATGAAAAATATTATTGAATGGTTTATTAAAACTACAGAAGACTTAAAGGGATTTGACGCACATTTGCAAGAGGAAATGCAGAAATATGCTAATAAGCAATGTAAAAAAGCTTTACTGGCCGGAGCGATCATTGGAATGGGACTTGGTATTGTGATAAAAGCGTATATATTCTAATAATTTCCACAGAATTAACTTGTACGCTGTTTTATCGTTAAAATCGGTAATAATATTTGGGCGTATAGAAAACGGCGTACAGGTTAAATATTGAGGTGGTGAAAATGCTAAATGAAGAAAAGCAAATCAAATATAGTAAAAACTTTATTATTGTCTGTTTTATTGCTGCTTTTATTATTATGGCCTTTAACTTGCTTGGCGGCAGAAGCAATAAATCAGGAATCGGTATATATAATAACGGAAACGGAACTGGCGACGTTGGAACAAAACTCCAACAGGCTATTGGAAAACAGCAAACAATTAACGACGGAATTAGAGACAGCCAAGCAACAGTTGAAAATATCGGAACAAGCATCGACCGAAGCCAAACTGCAGAAAGAATTGCTGCAGAAGCAGTTGATCGAGCAGCAAGCCTTGTTGAAGAATCAGGAAGACTTGCTGCAGCAAACACAGGAATTATTAAAAGCATTCGCGCCAGAGGCCATGCGGGAAATTGGGATGAAGATGGACGTAGAACAATATATCAGGGGCATTAGTTATGGGGTAAGTAAACGTATTGTTAATAATAAGTATATAGGCCTTCGCGGGGAATATGACTGGAAAGACAATCAATTTGGGGTATGGTTGACTTATCAGTATTAAGGCTGGTGATGTTATGGAACCGTCATGTTTGCGGACAAGGAAGACGCTTGAAGATATACCGACTAAAAATGAATTTTGGGAAGTAATTAATAAAGTAAAGCTGACACCTAGACAAATGGAGATACTTGAATTAAGATTTATTGATGATCTGCTGGTTTATGAAATCGGTGAAAAGATGGGAATATCACGTAAAACTGTAGAAAGAGATTTGCGAGACTGTTATAGAAAAATAAAACGGATACTTGAAAAGTAAAAACGCTCCGTACGGAGCGTTTTTGTTTGGCATTATGAGTATACATTTAGAAATGTTATAAATTTAGAAGTATTAAAATATGTTTATGAGAAGAACGTTTGCCTTTTTCTGGGATAATAGTATAATATAACTATATTATACTAAATACATAAAAGATGGGAAGTGTCGATTATGAATGAGTTAACTAACGGATTGTTTACGGGATGGATTTTGGCTTTCTTTTTGGGATTTATTCCTGCAATAATAGCAAGAAAGAAAGGCCGTAACTTCAAGCGCTGGTATATATATGGGGTACTATTGTTCATAGTGGCATTCATACACAGTTTATTTTTATCGGATCACAGCGGGATACGTTGCCCTGCATGTAAAAACTGGATTAAAGAGGAAGCAAGTGTATGCAAATATTGTCATACTGTTTTAGCAGACTATTATAGAGAACATTCTAATTTACCAATGGACAAGCATGAGCTTGATGATGATACCCTTTTATAGTATTAGGATAGTTAATAATGATGAAAAAGTATCTTGTTATTTTCACCATTATGTTGGCGATTTTAGCCGTCGGGTGTGGCACATCCAAACAAATAAATAAAAAATAAGCCTACCGTAATTGGTAGGCTTATTTTTTATGGTGTGCACTTTTATTTTTTATTTTTTGTCTATTACGTTTTTTGCATCCTCAATATTGAGCGTTGTTATCAATTTTATTTCACTTAAATTATCTTCCTTAACCGTAATGGATGGATAACTTCTTCCGGGGAGCGAGATTTTTATTGCCATGTTTTGGCAAGATGAAATTTTATTAACAACATCTTTCGGTATACTATATGTTGCTTTGGCCTGCCCAAAAATGGGATCTTCTGTATAGTTAACATTAGGTGATAAAAGTTTATTTATAGTATATTCAGTACCGTCAATAACCAGAGTTCCTTGCCTTGCCATTAATTTTTCATGGTTCGACCGATCGCGATAGGATACAATTAAACGATAAGAACTATTATTATCAAGATCTACGATTTTTATAAACTGATAAGTATATGAAAAATCTGACCATTGACTATTCTTTTTGCTTTTGTAGGCAACAGTATCGTTTTCGTTATAAACAGAAACGACAATTTTAGCTTCGCATATTGCTGTAAAAAACGTTAAAACCATAATTAATAATGTAATAATTTTTTTCATATTACAATACACTCCTTAGCACTATTACTAAAACATTGAGATTATAGATATTGTAAGTCTGATACAAGAAAATAGCAAGGAAATAAAAAAATAATGCTTGACATTTTAGGGCTACATAATTAAAACATAATTACGGGCTACAAAAAGAGGCGATAAAGATGGTAGCTGAGAAAAGAGGTCGTCCTACTATAAATCCCAAAACAAAACCCATTCATGTAAGGTTAGATGAAGAATCAGCCAATATATTGAATCAGTATTGTAATCAGGAAAATTTGCCTAAAACCGAAGGGATAAGACGAGGCATTAAAAAATTAAGGGACGATATAAAAAAATAGAAACAGCCCCCGCACGACCAAGCACAAAGGACTGTTTCGACACCAACCACAAGAGTTGATAAATTTATTATATCATACTCCTGTAGAAAAGAATAGGAGCATAAAAATGCAGCAGTTAAACAGTTTGAAAGTATTTGAGAACAAAAAATTTGGGAAAGTAAGAACTATTACACAAAATGGTGAACCGTTATTTATAGCAAAAGACGTTTGCGACATTTTAGGATTAAGCAATTCACGTAAAGCATTAACGAGGCTTGATGAAGACGAAAAGGGTGTAACTTTAAGTGACGCCCTTGGAGGCAAACAGAATTTATCAGTAGTCAATGAATACGGTTTATATAACCTTGTACTTGCAAGTAGAAAGCCGGAAGCTAAGGCCTTCAAGCGCTGGATGACACATGAAGTTATTCCAGCAATCAGGAAACATGGCGGTTATTTGACGCCGGATAAAACAGAGGAACTCCTGAATGATCTAGACCTAATCATTCAGTTGGCCACTAATTTAAAAGAAGAACGTGCAGCACGGAGCCAGGTCGAACAGCAACTTGCAATGGCAAAGCCGAAAGTTTTGTTTGCTGATGCGGTGGCGGCATCTGACAGTACTATTTTGATAGGTGACCTGGCGAAAATAATAAAGCAAAATGGACACGCCGTAGGGCAGCAGAGGATGTTTAAATGGCTGCGTGAGCATGGTTATTTGATTAAACGCATGGGAGCTGACTATAATAGCCCTACACAAAAGGCAATGGAACTTGGCTTATTCAAAATTAAAGAAACAGCTATTAACCACAGTGATGGGCACGTAACGGTATCTAAAACAGTTAAAGTCACCGGAAATGGACAGCAGTATTTCATTGCAAAGTTTGAGGCTAAAAAGCATGAAATATTAAAAAAGGCTACAGCTTCAGTATTACTTTTGACAGAATATGAATTTGCAGGCGGTGATGAAAGATGAGTTTAGAACAATATATAGCTAATTTATTATCTGGATTGTCATAAGACGATAAGTTATATATAATTGGGCGGATAGAAGGCTATACGATTCAGCTTAAAAGGAAGACACTGTCTGCAGTCAATCAATCAGAACCAGCTCTGGCGAGAATAAAATAATATTAATTTAAATACACCTGCTAATGCAGGTGTATTTTTTATGTCTGAAAAATGTCCGAATGATGAGGTTTTTATCTGCATAAGTTTAGAGATAATACAGGTAGGAAACAAAACGGAGGCGATAACAATGTATGTAAATCCTTATGCTCCTGTTAATCCGGCTATGCTGGGAATACCACAACAGCGACTAGCAACGGGCTTTCAACAGCAGATGCCGCAGGGATATCAACAGCAGTTTGCTCCTATGCAGCAGATGCAGCCAATGCCGCAGATTATGAAGGGGCGAATTGTAGCAAGCCTGGACGAAGTAAAAGCCGCTCAGATAGATCTTGATGGTAGTTTTACTTATTTTCATTGCCCAGCGGAAAACTGCATTTATGCAAAAGCCATAGACATCAATGGCATGCCGGTAATACAAACATATAAGCTGTCCAATGATCAGGCCGCAGCTCCAAAGCGTTATGCTGATGCTGAAACTGTAGAAGCACTGCAGCAAAAGGTTACATCACTGGAAAGATATTTGAAAGGAGAGGTTCCAAATGCAAATGAATCCGTTCACAATGATGCAAATATTCAACCAGCTTCGCAGCAATCCAAACCCAATGGAAGCAATGCAGAAAATGCTGGGGAACAATCCCATGTTTGGTCGCGCAATGGAAATGGCCAAAGGCAAAAGCCCTGATGAATTAAAAGAGACTGTTATGAATATTGCTAAACAACGTGGTATTGATCCACAACAGGCTCAACAAATGCTTTCTCAATTCGGTATTAAAATCTAAAAGGTGGCCACCGGCAGATTTTAAGCAATAAATCTAAAGGAGATGTTCTATATGACTATGGAAGGTACTGGCGTAATGCCTGTATACGATTTGAATAACCGTACCGCAGCAGCAGACGGCGCAGGTTTTGGCGGCGGCTGGATGTGGGTAGTAATGTTATTCTTCCTGCTTGCCTGGGGCGGCGGTGGATTCGGTGGTTTCGGAGGCGGCGCTAATGGTGCTGTAAATACCTTGACTAATGAATTTCTTTATACCAACCTTAATAATACTTTGGATCGTGGCTTTAATCAGCTTGCTAATCAAAACTTTGGCATCCAACAGGACCTGTGTCAAGGCTTTAGTGGCGTTCAGGCCGCTATCGCTCAATCAAGTTTCGCTGCACAACAGTGCTGCTGCGAAACTAATCGCAACATTGATGCGGTTCGTTATGAAAATGCTAAAAACACCTGCGATATTACTTCCGCTATTCATGCAGAAGGTGAAGCAACTCGCGCGTTAATGACTGCAAACGTAATGCAGGAATTGCGTGACCAGCTACAAGCTGCTCAACTGCAACTTGGTAACGTTGCTCAAACTACCAACATTATCAATGCAGTACGCCCGTTCCCGCAACCCGCTTATATCACTTGTAGCCCTTATACGGCTATGAATGGCTATGGATGCAACGGCTGTGGTAACTGCTAATATCCGCTGAATGCGTGACGAAGAAACAGGGGAGCTGTCACGCTTCCCTGTTTTAATTTAAGGAGATGAATTATAAATGGCAACTTGTAATTGCAGAACTATATTGACTACGGCTGTAGCAGTGAGCGGCAGTAATTTGGTATTAACCATTCCTGCCGGCACTTATGAAAACTGCGTTAGATATTGTATTAGGATAGCGCAGGATATTCCTTCTACTGCTACAAATCTTATGCCAGTAGTTATTAAAATCGGTACTGGTGCTACTTTGTATAATGTAAATCGTAAATGCGGGCATCATTTATATGCCAATCAGGTAAGAACGCGACGTAATTATTCTTTGCTGGTAGCTGCTGACAGTGCAACCTTTGTTCTTGAATGCGGCTATGTTGCTTTCTGTAACTGTGGCACTGTAACTGGCTTACCAGTGGTAACTGCAGAAGAACCTGCGGGAAATAATACAGAAGTATTGGCGGGAAGCAAGAAGGCGGTGAGCAAGGATGCATAAGTACGAAGAATATATGAAAATGATTGATGGCAATGAAGCAAAAGAGAAAGAAGCTGATTATGTTATGGCGGCAGCTTTACATAAATTGAAATCGCATGATGAAGATGATTTTGAATGCGTTATGGAAAAACTGCATTGTCTGGTATATGGTCCGCACTTTGACGAACACCTGGCCAAAAAGGCAGTCTCTGAAATGAAAAATGTCGATGGTACAAGTGGCGAGCATTGGACATTAGAAGAGACCACCAAAGTCATGGAGCAGAACGGTATCAAAGCTAATAAATATGATTGGTATTATCTGCTTAATATGCTGCACAGTGATTACTCAAAAATTTGGGGTGATGACACAGGGCAGTATGTAAAATTTGCCAAAGCGTATATTGAAGATCCTGATGCTGGCGAAGGTAAAGTATTTTATCTATGGAGAGCCGACAGACATCATCGTTGACTAAAAAAAGAAACGGTAAAACTGACAGCTTTTTGACAGCCTGCTGACAGCCTACCGTTTCTTTTTATATCAATTTATATCAAAATATTTGCCCTAAATCATTTGTTTTTTAATATGCAGGCTGTCAAATGGCTCTGAAAGTGGCTCTACAAGCCGAAAATAAAACTTAGGATCTAGCGCCTTCGGCGTGCAGGTTCGACTCCTGTCACTCGCACCAATCAAATTATAAAGCTGTAGAATCGTTAGATTCTGCAGCTTTTATTTTTTACACTTGCTGATTATTGAACTATTAAAGTTCAGGGGCTAGCGAGTGTATTTTTTATTTGAGGCTGGTAGGAACTGGTGGAGAAATAATTAAGATTAATGTATAATATATGAAACAATAAAGGATATTAATTTTCTAATAGAATTAAAAACTAAAAAGTTATTGACAAAAACAGAAAATAATATTATATTAATACTAAAGAAAATATCATTAACAGCAGATAACAGACTGGGATATTTCGATTAACAAATGCGTATTCGGGCGCTGACCCCGTAAATAAAAAATATAGGAGGATAAAGACATGAGAAGTATTACAACATTAGACCTGCAATATGCCCATAGATTTTATGGGTTTAAAGGTGAAGCACAGTATCTGCATGGACATTCAGGTATTCTGACTATTGAGGTGGAAGATTCTGTCGAACCAGGTGTCAATATGGTATTTCCCTGTAATGAAATTCAAAAAACTGCCTGGGACGTTTTAAAGAACTTCGATCATGCACTGATTTTGAGGGAAGATGATCCGCTACTGCCGGCAGTACTTGATGTTTACGAAAAACAGGGTATCCGTAATGGCGCTCCGCAGAACCAGATGAAAGGTGCGGCTTTCAAGACAGAGCTGGCAACAGCATACCCGGATTGTCGTCTTGTGGTTACAAAAGAAACTATGACTGTCGAGGGCATGATTAAGATCGTTTATGATCTGCTTAAAGACAAACTCAATATTGCGAAAATAACTTTTGTCAGCGGTGTCAATACTGCTTCGGCAGAGTTCACAACCAAGAATCAAATTGATCGTTGCCCGCTGTGTGGTATTGCCTTGAATGAAAATGGTGTTTGCCCGAAGTGCGGCTATAAAAAATGATAGTATAGAAATAATGAAAACAGCAGGCCTATAAGGCCTGCTGTTTTTTGTTGGGATAAGATGGACGAAGGGTTAGAGGATATTCATATTAAAATTACTGGAGGAAAATAAAACAACAGCAATTTAGAGCAGGATACAGGGAAAATTTTTATTTGTATCTTGACTTGGAGTGAGCTTTAAGTGTTATGATTGATAAAAGAGGAACGCATAGGTGTTTGTAGAAAAAAATAGTGTTTATTTTACCATAGCAGAGAATATTACAGCGACGTGAAATTAGATAGCTAAAGTTTCTGCTTTAAAGTATATATGGGGGAAGGTTTGTTATGCGGGGGCTGAATAATGAAAAAAGATACGCCTTGCTGGACAGTCTGCGAGGGCTGCTGTTATTGGAGATGATCGTCTATCATTTTTTTTGGGACCTGGTGTATTTATTTGAGCAGGATTTGCCCTGGTTTCATAGCAGTTTGTGTTATTGGTGGCAGCAAAGTATTTGCTGGCGTTTTATTTTTCTATCAGGCTTTTGCTGGCCTTTAGGGAAAAGGGCTGTACGGCGTGCTGTGCAGGTTTTTGGGGGAAGTGTCCTGGTGATGCTTATAACGCACATTTTTGTGCCGGACCAGGCGGTTACCTTTGGCGTTTTATTCTTTCTGGGGTCAGGTATGCTGCTGCTGAAGCTACTTGACCGGCTGCTGTGCAGGGTGGCTCCTGTCTGGGGCATTACAGCAAGTGGTATGTTTTTTTTTCTGACCCGCAATATCAACGACGGTTATTTAGGTTTTGAGGAATGGAATTTTTTCAAAATACCGGAGCAGCTGTATCTGAATAAATTCACTACTTATGTGGGATTTACAGAAGCAGGATTTTTTTCCAGTGATTATTTTTCTTTAATGCCTTGGTTCTTTTTATATTTGGCAGGTTATTACTGTCTGCGTTTTTGTGAAACTCTGGGCGGATTGCCTCAGATCTTCGATTATGGCAGCGGCTTCCTGAGTTTTTTCGGACGGAGGTCTTTGTCAGTCTATCTTCTGCATCAGCCGCTTTTGTACTTGCTGCTGACGTTGATTTTGGGTAGTAAGGTATTGCTTTAAGGAGAAGGAGTGTTGAGAGTATGGAATATCGTGAATTGGGACGGACCGGTATTAAAGTCAGTGTGATAGCATTAGGGTGCGAAGGCTTTGTTGCCAACGAAGGTGCCTTAACAGAGCAACTGCTGAATGCGGCAGAGCAAGGCGGCATCAACTGTATTGATTTGTATGCGCCGCAGCCGGAAATGCGCAGCCGTTTGGGTAAATGGCTGCGTGGCCGCCGCGGTAAATTTGTTTTACAGGCACATTTATGTACGGTTTGGCAGGAGGGACAGTATAAGCGGACCAGGGAGATCGGGGAAGTGAAAGCGAGCTTTGAAGATCTGCTGACACGGCTGGCAACGGACTATATAGATATTGGGATGATCCATTATGTGGACTCTCTGGAAGATTGGGAAGCGGTAGCTGGTGGCCCGGTAATGGCGTATGCAAGAGAAATGCAGGCTCAGGGAAAAATCAGATATATCGGCTTGAGCAGCCATAATCCTGCCGCAGCTATGCAGTCTGTACAAAGCGGTTTGATCGATGTACTGATGTTCAGCGTTAATCCCTGCTATGACCTGCAGCCGGCGAATGAAGACTGTTATGCGCTTTGGGATGGGAAAAATTATGACAGGCAGATTGTGAATATGGATCCGGAGCGGGAAGCGCTGTATGAAACCTGCAGCCGCCTGGGTGTCGCTATAACCGTAATGAAAGCTTTTGGCGGCGGTGATTTGCTGGATGAAGAGCTTTCGCCGGCAGGAAAAGCTTTGACTGTTAATCAGTGTCTGCACTATGCTTTGACGCGTCCCGGAGTAGCGGCAGTGATGTCGGGAGCGCATACTGTTGACGAGCTGGAAAAATGTCTTGAATATACTACGGCTGCTGATGTTGAAAAGGATTATGCGGCTGCTTTTGCCGCTTTACCGAAAATCAGCTGGGAAGGGCACTGCATGTATTGCGGACATTGTGCTCCCTGTCCGCAGGGAATAGATGTGGCAGCAGTAACTAAATTTTTGAATCTTACCAAAGCGCAGAACAGTGTTCCTGAAACAGTACGCGAACATTATGCTGCGCTGCGGCATCATGCCGGGGAGTGCGTGAAATGCGGCGCTTGTGAGAAACGCTGTCCATTTAAAGTTACAGTTATCCAAAATATGCAGGAAGCAGTGAAAGTGTTTGGTATGTAATAACGTAAATAATCTTAAAAATAAATTATTGCTTGACTTGGAGTTGACTCCAGGTGTTAAAATAATCGCAGGAGGAGGTGTTGCTCTATGACGATTGCAGAAGTCAGTAAAACGTTTGGCTTGACAGCTGATACGCTGCGTTATTATGAACGAATTGGCCTGATACCGCCGGTCAAGCGCAGCAGCAGCGGTATTCGTGATTATGATGAAAAAGATTGTAATTGGGTAGAATTTATTAAGTGCATGCGCGGTGTTGGTATTCCGGTAGAAATGCTGATTGAATATGTGGCGATGTTCCGCTTGGGCAAGGAGACGATTGCTGCCCGTAAAGCTCTTTTGGTAGAGCAAAGACAGCAGCTTGCCGACAAGATAGTAGCTATGCAGGCTGTACTGGAACGGTTAGATATGAAAATAGATGGTTATGAGGAAAGATGTTTAAAATTTGAGGAAGAAAATTTAAGACAATAAATAAGATTTGCAGCAGAGGTCAACCAGGAGTTGGTTGACCTTTATTTTTTTATCTTCGATCATAATAAATGTCTGAAAGATAATAAATATTTATATAAACAAATAAAAGTGATATAATTATTATTATATACAAATTTTTACTTGAATAATATTGTTCGATGTTTTGGCTGGGGAGGTATTTAGGATGCTGAAAAGAATATTGACTGCTGTGTTGATGCTGTTTGTTCTGCTGGTAGTCAACAGTGCAGGTGCTTCTAATACAGTACGCATAGCCTATTCGGATATTGATAATTTTGTCGGTATCAAAGAAGGACGGCTGGCAGGTTATGGCGTAGCTCTATTTGATGCAATTGCCGAACATACCGGCTGGACTTATGAATATAAAAGCGGTTCGTGGGAACAGTGTCTGGAGTGGGTGAAAAACGGTGAAGCCGATTTTACTTTTCCAGCCCAGTACAGCGAGCAGCGGGCGGCGGATTTCCTTTTCAGCAGGCAGAACTGTATTTTAGATTTTGCTGCTATTTATACGTCCGGTACCAACAGCGATATTTTATATCAGGATTATCAGTCGTTGCAGGGTAAACGATTAGGCATGATCAAAGGCAACTATCTTAATTTATGTTTTGACAAGTTTGTGGGGAGTAAAGGCATCAGCGTTCAGAAATTTTATTACAGCAGTGGTGCCGAAGTCAATGAAGCATTGGCTGCCGGTAAGATCGATGCTATTATGAGTGGGAATTGTGTGCTTGACGAAGATAAAAAGCTGGTTGCTAAATTTGATTATCTGCCTGCGTATATCATTACGGGAAAAACAATACGGCATTAATGGAGCAGCTGGATCAGGCGATGCGGGCGATAACGCTGGAAAATCCTTATTTTACTGCTGTGTTGTACGAGAATTTTTACGGACGTGCCGACAAGTTGGCCAAGGGGTTTACCAGGGCGGAACTTGCTTATATCCAGACAGCCGCACCGCTGCGTGTTGTCGGTGATGCCGATAATTATCCGATGGAATGGCTGGACGGTAAAAACGGCGTTTATAAAGGCACTTATCAGGATGTGCTGAAATTATTGGCTCAGAACAGCGGTTTAACGATGGAAATGACCTACACTCCTGATATGGCCTCGTCGTGGGAATTGCTGGCTGACGGCAGAGCTGATGTTATTTCCGGAATCGTCTGGACGAAAGAATTGGAGGCCCAATACGATTTTCTGCACACAGACAGCTTTCTAAAAGAAAATTATCTGATTTTGGGTAGGCGCGGAGAAAGCTTTGATTTTAACAGCCGTTTGAAAGTAGCTATGAAAACTTCATTTATAGGCACTGCAGATTACATCAGGCAGAAATACCCGCAGTGGCAGATTGTTGATGGCGACACTTTAGAAAGCTGTCTGGAAATGGTGGTCAACGGCGAGGCCGATATTATGCTGGGCAATTCTATTGTGATGACAACTAACAGGTATCTGAGCAAATATGCCAGCCTGATGCCTGTAATGACGGTAAGTATGGAAATACCTGTAGGTTTCGGCATTTCTAAAAAATGTCCGCCGGAGGTATTGAGTATTTTTAATAAATCAATCCAAAAGCTGGATGCAGGTGCTCTGGATAAAATAATTTTAGATAACAGCATCGTTAAACACAGAGCATTGGACTGGCGGGAATTTATTAAAAATAATTTTCTTGTTGCCGGAACAGTATTTTTTGCGGTATTGGCTTTGAGTTTTACGGGTATTTTTCTATTTTTGAAAAACCGCCAGCAGGCCAGGTTTAATAATAGTTTGGCTGAAGCACTGGCTGCAGCGGAACGGGCTAGAAGCGCTGCTGAATACGCACATAATGCTAAAAGCGAATTTCTGTCGCGGATGTCGCATGAGATACGCACGCCGATTAACGCGATTGTCGGAATGAGCGATATTGCAAAGCTGCGCGCTGCTGACAGCCAGCCCGTATTAGATTGTTTGGAGAAGATCGATACTGCGTCCAGGCATCTGGCTGCATTAGTAGATGATGTTTTGGATATGTCCAAAATAGAAAATGACAAATTGCAGCTGACGCCGCAGATAGTTTCACTGCACAGTATCATCTTTTCGACCCTGGATATTCTGCAGTCGCTGGCAGAAAAAAAGGGTGTTCTTTTACAGCGGAAGGTAAATGTTGCAGATTGTTCTGTGTACGCTGACAGCAGAAGACTGCAGCAGATCATGGTAAATTTAGGAGCCAATGCAGTAAAGTTTACAGCTAAAGATAAAAAAGTTGTTTTAAAATGCGATATGCTTGAACAGGATGATGAGAGCATGCTGGTCCGGTTTGTCTTAGAAGATGAGGGAATCGGCATAAAAGAAAGCAATAGACAATGTATTTTTGAGGCATTTAATCAGGGCGGACGCAGTACAGATGCTTTTTATGGAGGAACGGGACTGGGTCTGGCCATTTCGCAGAAGCTGGCTCATATGATGGGCAGTGAGATCAAGCTTGTCAGTACATTTGGGGTCGGCAGCCGCTTCTGGTTTGATCTGCGTCTTGCCAAGGCCTCTGTTTTGCAGCAAACGCTTGTAACTGATGAGATCGATCTGCATGGTTACAGACTGCTGGTAGTAGAAGATAATGAAATAAATATGGAAATTGTTTGTGAGCTGTTGCGTAATGTCGGGGCCGAATTTGCTACAGCGAGCGATGGTGAAGAGGCGGTCGATTTATTTTGCGAGGCAGAGCCGTTTACTTATGACGCAGTTTTGATGGACATCAGAATGCCAAGGATGAACGGTTATCAGGCTGCTGCTGCTATCAGAGCATTGCCGCGTCCGGATGCTATCTCGGTTGTTATAATAGCGATGACGGCAGACGTGCTGGAAAATGATGTGGAACAGTCACTGGAACAGGGCATGGATGCACATGTTGCCAAACCGTTCGATACCCGTCAGTTTCTGTTTTTACTGCGCGGTTTATTGCAGAATAAAGAAAATATGATTTGTAAATGAATAAAGTATTGACAAATTTAAATAGCCTAATATATAATTTAGGAGCTGGATATTCTGGTAGGTGAGGCTACCACAGGGATATGGATTGCTGCCGCGGAGTGGTGGAGACACCATGAGCAGGTTTGAACAGGCTATGTCGACAACAAGGCATAATCTAATGCAATTTCACCGCCCTGTGGAGTTAAAGCTTGAACAGGGCCGGTTCTGATTGAACTGTAAGGTAAATTTGTTTTATTGCCGCGTCTTTGTTTAAGCATTGACGCGGTTTTTTTATTTGCCGCGGCCAGCCGCAGAATTTTTATTATAGATATTTTATAAAAAAGTGAGGTGAGAAGAATGGACGCAGGAGGCAGTAGGGGCATAAAACCAAAAGGCGAAGAACCAGGAAGCGGTCTGCCGTCAGGGCGTCTGTTCTTCCGCGACAATTACATATAAATACTTTGTCTTTTCGTTGTGTGTCCTACTCTTTCCTGAAAGTATGCAGTAAAACCGTAAGGAGGTAGAAAACAATGAAAAAGAAATTACTGTTTTTAAAAAATAACCCGCAGGAGATCCTGCATCGTGAGAAGGTCAATGAAAGACTGCGTTTTGCTGCAGCTCATGACGTGAACACAGTTCTGAAGTATTTGGGAACGACTGGCAAAGGATTGCCGTCCGGTATGGTAGAGCAGGCTCGTGAACGGTATGGCGATAATGTTGTGACGCATGGACAAAAAGAATCTCTGTTCACGCGTATCTGCAAAGCTTTTATTAATCCTTTTACAGCGATTTTGTTTGTTTTGGCGGCAGTATCGGCTTTTACAGATATCTGGCTGGCTGATCCGGGTGAAGAAGACGCCGTGACTGTGATTATTATTACGACGATGGTTATGATTTCCGGTATCCTGCGTTTTGTGCAGGAAACGAGAAGCGGTAATGCGGCGGCTAAATTATCGGCTATGATCGAAACTACGACCTGTGTGGAAAGAATGGAAACGGGTCAGCAGGAGATACCAATGGACGAAGTCGTCGTCGGTGATCTTGTTCATTTATCGGCGGGCGATATGGTACCTGCTGATATCCGTATTATTTTTGCCAGGGATCTGTTTGTCAGTCAGTCGGCATTGACCGGTGAAAGTGAACCGGTAGAGAAATATCTTTGCCTGGATGTTCAGGCAGCTTCTATAACAGAAGAACCTAATCTGGCCTTTATGGGCAGTAATGTCATCAGCGGTACAGCGGTAGGAGTTGCCGTAGCAGTGGGCAATGATACGCTTTTGGGCGAAATGGCCAAGGCGCTGAACAGCAAGCCTCCGAAAACCAGCTTCGAAAAAGGTGTCAATTCTGTTTCCTGGGTTTTGATACGTTTTATGCTGGTCATGGTGCCGGTAGTTTTGTTTATCAACGGCTTTACCAAAGGTGACTGGATGAATGCGGCCTTGTTTGCAATTTCCGTGGCCGTAGGGCTGACGCCTGAAATGCTGCCGATGATTGTGACGACCTGTCTGGCTAAGGGTGCAGTCGCAATGTCCAGAGAAAAAGTTATTATCAAAAATTTAAATTCGATCCAGAACCTTGGATCTATTGATATTCTCTGCACTGATAAGACCGGTACGCTGACGCAGGATAAGGTTGTACTGGAATATCATCTGGATATTGAAGGCAAAGAAGCGCCGCGGGTATTGCGGCATGCCTTTTTAAACAGTTATTATCAGACGGGTCTGAAAAATTTGATGGATATTGCCATTATCAGCAGGACGAAACTGGAAGAGGAAGAAAATAAAGATCAGCTGGGCGATCTGGAACATTTTTACCAGAAGGTAGATGAGCTGCCCTTTGATTTTGAACGGCGTCGGATGAGTGTGGTAGTAGAAGACCGGAATGGGAAAACGCAAATGATCACCAAGGGCGCCGTAGAGGAAATGCTGAATATTTCGGCTTTTGTCGAATATGCAGGGCGTGTAGTGCCGCTGACGGCTTCTATGAAAAAGCTGGTTATGGAAAAAGTGGATGCGCTTAATGCCGATGGCTTGAGAGTCATTGCCGTAGCGCAGAAAACCAATCCTTCGCCGATAGGAGCTTTTTCGATAGCAGACGAGAACGAAATGGTTTTGATCGGTTATCTGGCTTTTCTGGATCCGCCCAAAGAAACGACTGCAGCTGCAATCAGGGCTTTGCAGGAGCATGGTGTTGCCGTGAAAATACTGACAGGGGACAATGAAAAGGTCACAAAATGTGTTTGCCGTCATGTAGGACTTGCAGCAGAAAAAATGCTGTTGGGTTCTGAGGTGGAAGCTATGAGCAACGAAGAATTGGCGGCAGCGGCAGAGTATACCACTGTTTTTGCCAAATTGGCGCCGGCGCAGAAAGCCAGAGTAGTACGCCTACTGCGTGAAAATGGACATTCTGTAGGTTATCTCGGCGATGGCATCAACGATGCGGCGGCCATGAAAGCCTCTGATGTTGGTATTTCTGTCGATACGGCCGTGGATATTGCCAAGGAATCGGCGGATGTAATTTTACTGGAAAAAGATTTGCTGGTTTTGGAAAAGGGTATTCTTGAAGGCCGTAAAACCTATGCTAATATGATTAAATATATCAAGATGACGGCTTCGTCTAATTTTGGTAATATTTTTTCGGTTTTGATCGCCAGTGCTTTTCTGCCCTTCCTGCCGATGGCGTCGATACATCTGATTTTGCTGAATCTGATTTACGATATCTCCTGTACGGCGATTCCCTGGGATAATGTGGACAAAGAGTTTTTGACCAAGCCCAGAAAATGGGATGCTTCCAGTGTCAGCAAATTTATGCTTTGGATCGGTCCTACAAGTTCTGTTTTCGATATTTTGACCTATGCACTGATGTATTTCATCATTTGTCCGGCCGTTGTCGGCGGCCATTTGTTTCACGAACTGAGTGATCCTGCCCAGCAGGCATTATATATCGCTGTTTTTCAGGCTGGTTGGTTTGTTGAATCAATGTGGACGCAGACGCTGGTTATCCATATGATCAGAACGCCAAAGATTCCATTCCTGCAGAGCCGCGCTTCAGCGCCTGTGACATTACTTACGTTTATTGGTATCGCAGTGCTGACAGTGATACCGTTTACAGCGGTGGGACATGCTATCGGGCTGGCTTCGCTGCCTGGTGAATATTTTAGCTGGCTGGCCGCTATTACTTTGGCATATATGCTTTTGGCTACGATGATGAAAAAACTTTATATCAAACGCTATGGAGAACTTCTATAGTTGTTTATAGACGCTGGAACGCATATAATATAAAGATACGAAGCGTAATAAATGGGGGAATGGATTAATGCTGGGGACTATCGTCAATACAAGCACGATCATTGCCGGCAGCGTGCTGGGCAGTGTGTTCAGACAGGGGATCAAAGAAAATTACAAAAAAGCACTCTTTGATGCGTTGGGATTGGCTACTGTTGCTCTGGGAGCTAATGCAGTAGTCAGCAATATGCCGCAGAGCAGGTTTCCCGTCTTGTTCATTCTTAGTCTGGCGCTGGGCAGCATTATCGGTACTTTGCTTGATATCGACGGCCGCTTTCAGCGTCTGGCAGGGCGGTTCAAAGGCGGGTCCGACCTTGGTCAGGGGCTGTCTACGGCAATACTGCTTTTCTGTATCGGGACCCTGTCTATTCTGGGGCCGATAGAAAGCGCGCTGTATGGTAATAACACTTATCTTTTTACTAATGCTACGCTTGATTTTGTAGCTTCGATGGTTTTGGCTTCCGCATATGGCATCGGCATAGCCTTGGCAGGAGTCGTACTGTTTTGCTGGCAGGGGTCGATCTATCTGCTGGCCGGTTGGCTGGCGCCATTTTTGACAGCTGAACTGATGACAGAAATTTCGATTATCGGCGGAGTTTTTATTATGAGCTCCGGGTTTGCGATTTTAGAATTAAAAAAGTTTAAGACCTTGAATATGCTGCCGGCACTTATTGTTCCTGCAGTTTGGACACTGCTTTTAAAATGTTTTTCCTGAGTAAAAACGGTCTCATTTTCAAATGAGGCCGTTTTTTAGTTTTTTTAAGTGATTATCTTAACAAAAAAATAAGTTAAAAGTGTAAAATAGCTGTCAGAAAACAGGTTGTGGACTTGTAGAAAAACGTGGCGGTGTTATAATAAAACTGTAAGGAGAATTTAAAACAGCGGTTAGGGCCGAAAAGTTAATTGCTTTTTTAAATTCTCAGTGCTATAATATAGTAAAAGATAATTTTTATTTGTTGCGATTACACACTGCAAATAAATCAAAATTTTGAAAGGTGGTGGCAGTAATGCCAAATTTTGCAAACCCGTTTCAAGGTAATGTCAACAGAAAGTTAACCAAAGAAGAATTGATCCAAGCCGTACGTCTGGATATTGCAGGTGAGCTGGAAGCTATTTACTTGTATGATGCCCATGTACAGGCTACTGATGACGAAGTGGCAAAAATGGTTATTTCCGATATTCGTGACGAAGAAAAAGCCCATGTCGGTGAGTTGATGACTTTGCTGCGTTATCTTGATCCTGCTGAAGCAGAACATTTCATTTCCGGTGAAGGCGAAGTTAAGGAAATGCTTGAAGGCCTTGGTATGAAAGCTGCCGGGATTGCCGATGACAAAACGGAAGTTACCAATAAAGCGACTACCGTAGGCAGCCTGCTGGATAAATAGGAGGTATGGTCATGGAATTTTTAATGCGTGATGATGTTAATCTGTCTGCCGAGCAATGGCAGTCTATTGATAGTGCCGTAATCCAAGCGGCAAGAAATGTTTTGGTTGGACGTAAATTTCTACAGATTTACGGTCCTTTGGGTGCCGGTGCACAAAGTGTGAATGTAGATGTGCTGACTCCTGCTGAAAAAGGCAGTGTAGATTTCTTCGGCGAGGAAGAGGAAGCTGTAAAAGTTACAGGCCGCAGTTTTAAAGAGCTGCCAATGATCTATCGTGATTTTGTATTATCCTGGAGAGATATGGAACAGGCCAGACAGATCGGTATGCCGATCGATTTGGGTGCGGTCAGCGCTGCCGCAAATGCCTGCGCTCAGAAAGAAGACCTGATGATTTTTGCAGGGAATCCGAAAGCCGGTTATGAAGGCCTGGCTACGGCAGAAGGTGCTTTTAAAGTAAAAAAATCCGACTGGAGCAAAGATGAAAATGCTTTCAGCGATGTTGTTAAAGGTCTGCAGCATTTTGCGGACAAGAATTTGAGAGGCCGTTATGCTTTGGCAGTCAGCCCTGACCTATATGCACAGTTACAGCGTTTACAGGTCAGCACCGGATTACTGGAAAGCGAACGCATCAAAACCCTGGTTGGCGGCGGATTATATATGACTCCGGCGTTAGGTCTTAATAAAGCCGTATTGGTCTGCGCTGAACCGCAGAATATGGATCTTGTTATAGGTCAGGACCTTATTACCGGTTATATGGGTTCTGCTAAGCTGAATCACGAATTCCGTGTATTTGAAACAGCTTTGCTGCGGATCAAATGCAAAGATGCAGTAGTGGTTTTTGGCTGATCGTAAAATTTAAAGCCTGCCGGCATATTATGTCGGCAGGCTTTTTACTATGCAGAATAGCAATACTGAAAGCGCATTAATATTTATTTAATAAAAATACTTGATGTTTAATAATTGAAAATAAGCTATAATAAAATAAAAATGAATTATCGGTATTAAGGAGGCCGGGCATGGATAAAAAACGTGGTTATAATATAAAATATTTATTGCTGTTCACTTCAGCAGCTGCGTTGCTGTGCGCTCTGGCTGCATATATCAGCATTAACGATACCTATAAGTATACCCGTGAAAGAGCAGCTTTTCTGGCGGAAAGCTATGGCTCTCAGACGCGCTACGAACTGATGGATCTTTATGATGACGCTTTTGTCCTACGTGAGCTGATCCAGCAGGGTATGCTGGATGCCAAAGGTATAAAAATAGCCGTACACGAAAAAGGTTTTCGCAATATGTCAGAGCTTGGTATCCAGAGAATGAACAATGTCTGTACAGCCTTTGACGATATGGCTTTGATCACAAATGTATCTTTGGCTATGGCAGAAGGTCCGCTGCAGGACGGTATTCCTGAAAAAACTGTGATTTCCTATTGCTTTCCTTATGAAATCAATAAAAGTGCCCTGGGAAAAAATCTGATGATCCAGCCGAAACGGGATGACGCTATCAGGAAAGTGTATCGCAAGCAGGGCGAGTTGGTGATCGAAGGACCGTTTAGAAGGATTCAGGATAATGAGCTGGTACTGACGGGGAGGGTCGCTGTAAAAAATTCTGACGGTTCACCCTGGGGTTTAGTTGCTGTGACTTTGGATATGAATCCGGCAAGTCCGAAATATGCGTTGCAGAACATCAATTTTGCCGCACTGCAGGGGCAGAAATATCGTTATCATTTATACAAGATAGAAAACGGAGCCAAATTGACGATTGCTGCTTCTGACCATGCGGCAATGGCAATGACAGGCGGAATGAAATATGATATCGAACTGCCGAATGCCAGCTGCATCATAGAGGTAGACAAAGCAGGCGGCTGGGTTGGTAATAATATAATTTTTTTGAATGCAGGGATTGCCTTTTTTGTATGGCTGCTGAGTGTTTTTGCCGTAAAAAAATGGTTGGAAAATAAAGAGGCCCACCGTGAGATTGCAGACAGGGAAGAAATACTGCGTCAGATTGCCGATAATATCAACGGAGGCGTTTTGACACTGGTCAATGATGCCGGCTTCTGCATCCGTTATGCTAACGATGGATTTCTAAAATTGATTGGTTATACAAGGGAAGAATTGGAAAACGTACCTTCGTTTTTGAGGGCGCATTTGATATATGAAGAGGATGCGCCTAAATTTCAGGCATTACTGGATGGTGTCTGGCATCTTAATGATAAGATCGATTTGGAGATGCGCCTGCTGCATAAAAACGGGCATTATATACCTGTTTTGATCCGTGGCAGCGTGGGGATAGATAAAGACGGCGTGCTGGTAATGTACTGCGTTATTGTTGATATCAGTGAACAAAAGCGTATCATCCAGGAACTGGAACTTGAGAAGGAGCGTTATGATCTTTTAGTGCAGGCTTCCAACGAAATAATTTTTGATGTGGACGTGCTGCCGGAGCATATTGCCTGGTCGCCTCTGTATAGCAGGATTTTTGGCTTTGAACCCTTTGGTAAGCTTGCTTCTGAATCTGCGCCTCCGTTAAAATCGGAGGCCGATAAAAATACTGCCGTTATCAGTGCGTTTATCCATAAAATTATTGCAGAGAAGCATTCCGGCAGTGAAGAACTGCTGCTCAGTTATGCCAATGGCGAGCAGCACTGGTTCAGGATCCGGGCTAACTGCATCATCAAAAAAGAAACAGTGATCCGCCTGGTAGGCAAGCTGGATAATATTGATGCAGAAATGCTTGAAAAAGAAAAGCTGCAGGATATGAGCCGTATCGATCAGCTGACAGGAGTTTATAATAAAGCCGGCTTTAAAACTGTGGTGGAACCACTGTTGAAAGAAAGCGGTTCGGGCAGCTTTATCTTCACTGACCTGGATAATTTTAAAACAGTCAACGATACCTTAGGGCATCAGACAGGCGATAAAGTTTTACAGGAAATGGCAGCAAAGCTGCAGCAGTTTTTCCGTTCCGACGATATTATCGGTCGTTTTGGCGGTGACGAATTTTATATTTATGCACCGGGGCTTTCGCCGGAGGCGACAGTCAAAAGGGCGGAGGATTTATGCCGTATCCTGCATACTGCCTATGATGGCGTTACTGTTTCTGCCAGCATTGGCATTTGCTATTTCCCTGAGCATGGCCGGGATTTTGACAAGCTGGTGCATTTGGCTGATGTGGCCGCGTATGTTGTAAAAGAAAGAGGCAAGGGCGGTTATCATGTTTATGAGCCAGGTGATAAAATTTAATTTTGCTTGCTATTGCCGGCAAAAGATGCTAAAGTTAATTTAATATCATAAGTCGATCCACTGGGGGCGCATTATGCTGAGAGGCCGCAAGGCCGACCCTTAGAACCTGATTTCCGGGTAATGCCGGCGTAGGGAAGTGGCGTAAGCGCGAGCCAAAGCCAATTTCCTGTGGGAGATTGGCTTTTTATTTTGAAGGGGGAGTTTAATAATGGCAACACAGATGCAGTTGGCCCGTCAGGGCATAATCACAGAAGCGATGCTTCAGGTAGCGGCGCAGGAACAATTGGCGCCTGAGGTCATCAGGGCTGGTGTAGCGGCAGGAACAATAGCTGTTTGCTGCAATATCAACCACAAAAATCTTGTGCCGCGCGGTGTAGGTCAGGGCTTGGCAGTCAAGGTCAATGCCAATATCGGTACTTCCAGCGCTTATCCTGATCCTGAACCTGAGCTGGCTAAGCTGCGCGCTGCTATTGATGCCGGTGCCGATTCTGTGATGGATCTTTCTACAGGCGATAATATCGACGCTTCACGTAAGGCTATCATTGCTGCATCCACTGTAATGGTTGGTACGGTACCGATTTATCAGGCAACAGTAGAAACTATTAAAAAACGCGGTGCCGTTGTTGAAATGACGAAAGAGGACCTGTTTGAAGTTATCCGTCAGCAGGCTGCCGACGGTGCTGATTTTATGACGATCCACTGCGGTATCAACCGTCAGGTTCTGCACGCTCTTGTCAGCGAAGGGCGCGTTATGGACGTTGTCAGCCGCGGCGGCAGTTTTATTACCGGCTGGATGCTGCATAATGATCGTGAAAATCCTTTATATGAATATTATGATGAAATATTGGACATCTGCGCGGAATATGATGTAACGATCAGTTTAGGTGACGGACTGCGTCCCGGCTGCCTGGCAGATGCTACAGACAGGGCGCAGATTCAGGAGCTTTTGAATTTGGGGGAATTGACCCAGCGGGCCTGGCAGCGCGGTGTACAGGTAATGGTTGAAGGACCGGGACATGTTCCGTATAATCAGATTGCAGCTAATATGCAGCTGCAGAAGCGTTTATGTCATGGTGCGCCTTTTTATGTTTTGGGGCCATTGGTAACTGATATAGCGCCTGGTTACGATCATATTACTTCTGCCATTGGCGGTACTCTGGCCGCGGTCAGCGGCGCTGACTTTTTATGTTATGTAACGCCGGCCGAACATTTGGGGCTGCCTGACATTGACGATGTACGCGAAGGCGTGATCGCAACGAGGATCGCGGCTCATGCTGCCGATATTGCCAAGGGACTGCCCCAGGCTATAGCCTGGGACAGGGAAATGGCTGTCGCACGTAAAAATCTTGACTGGCCGGAACAGATTCGTCTGGCACTCGACCCGGTGAAGGCGCAGGCTTACCGCGACAAGAAGAATAAGGCGGAGGATGAAGCTTGTTCCATGTGCGGCGATTACTGCGCTGTCAAGATCGTGGGACAATATTTGGAAGCGCACAGGAAAAAACAATAATAACCGTAAAAAGAGGACTTACATATGTAAGTCCTCTTTTTTATCAGTCTTTGTATAAATAATCCTGTACTTTGCTGTGACTGTCTTCAGGTCCGACCATGATGAAGACGTCCCCCGCTTCGAAAAGCGCGTAGGGGCCCGGCGAAACGATCAGCTCTTCGCCTTTGCGGATAGCGACGACGGTAACACCGGTACTTTGCCAGAAGTTTATTTCCGAGATCATCTGTCCCAGGAAACGGCAGTCTTGAGTTATTTTTACTTCATAAGGCAAGATAGGTGATGCCAAACGGAATTTTTCAATATATTCAAGCAGCTGATGGACATTATCTAAAATATCGTCCTGTTGTTTTTTCTGTTGTTCCGATAAGGTTTCGATATTTTTTTTCAGTTCGGTAATGGTAGAAATATTGCGGAAACGGCTTACCAGCTGTGAGGCCCGTTCGGCCGAAAGCACTGTGCTGCCGCTGCCTGATTCAATGGCGACGATGCCGACATCCTGCAGCATGAACATGGCGCGGCGGATCGTTTCAGGAGAAACGGCATAATGAGCTGCAAGCATGGAGCGTCCGTAAATTTTTTCGCCGGCCTTATATTTGCCGGCAGCTATCTTGGAAGCGATATCGATAGCGATTTTCTGATAGATTGGTTCTGCTATTTTGTGTTTGTTAGCCATGGTATAGTCCTTTGCAGTAAAAATTTAGTAAAAATCAACAGGCTTAAAATTTATATTTGTCTGCTGGCAAGGCGCAGCAGCAGACTCCACAAGTGGCCTGACAGGCGGCTGCGGAGATTTTCCGAAACAAACTATTAACTGACAGCTGCAGATCTTCGCAGTGTAAAAAAGTAATTAAAGTAAATTGACAAGCTTTTATAAGTAAGTTAAACTAAAAAACAGATAGAAGCAACTCAATAATAACATAAAGTTGTCGGATTGAAAAGGGGGGAGTTTTGATGAAGAAAAAAATACTGCAGCTGTTGGGTATGGTTTTGTTTGTAGGCCTGCTGGCAGGCTGCGGTAGCAATAATGAAAAAACGGTAGTTTTTTCTGATGCCGGCTGGGACAGTGTGAAGTTTCATAACGCGGTAGCCGGTTTGATTGCAGAAAAGGCTTATGGTTTAAAAGTAGAAACGATGAACGGCTCGACGCCGATTATGGAAGCGGCGCTGGTGCGCGGTGATGTGGACGTAAATATGGAGCTGTGGACGGATAACGTTGCTACCTATCAGGCTGATAAAGCTGCTGGTGGGATAGTCGATCTGGGAATCAACTTCGATGATAATAAACAGGGCCTGTATGTACCGCGTTATGTGATCGAAGGTGATCCCCAGCGTGGCATTGCGCCGATGGCGCCTGATCTGCACAAGGTTTCTGATCTGGCCCGCTACAGTAAACTTTTTGTGGATGAAGAAAATCCTTCCAAAGGGCGTATTTACGGAGCTATCCCCGGTTGGGCAGTCGATGAAGTAATGTTTAAAAAGTATAAGCACTATGGGCTGGATAAAAATTATGTGTATTTCCGTCCCGGCAGCGAGGCGACCTTAAGCACAGCTTTTGTAACGGCTTACGAAAAAGGTTTGCCGATCGTTGGCTATAATTGGGAACCGACCTGGATCAGCGGCAAGCTGGATCTGGTGCTTTTAGAAGACGCGCCGTATAATCAGGCCGGGTTTGAAGCAGGTGAAACAGCTGCGCCATCAGTAGTTGTCATGGTATCGGCTAACAGCCGTTTTCCAAAACGGCAGCCTGAGTTTACAGAGTTCCTGAAAAAGTATCATACTTCCAGTGCTTTAACAGCGGAAGCTCTCGCTTATATTGCCGATAATAAGGCGACTTATGACCAGGCGGCCCGTTGGTTTTTACAAAAACATGATAATCTGCTTACGCAATGGCTGCCGCCCGATAAGGCCCAGACCATGCGGGCTGCGTTAAAAGAACAGTAAGGGGGCGGGCATATGACAAGTTGGTTGTTGAATTTTCCTAATATCAATCTGAATATAGCAGAACCGATAGATGAATTTGTACGTTACATCAATATTAATTACGGCGAGGTTTTTGTTGCCGCCAAAAAGATGCTCAGTATTTTTATTAACGGCATCAACGGCGCACTGGATATGATTCCCTGGTGGCTGATGATTCTGCTGGTAGTTTTTGCCACAAAAAAACTGATGAACAGTTACAGAAACGGTGTCATTTACGGCGGCCTGCTGTTTATGATCGGTGCCTGCGGGTATTGGCATATGATGAATGAAACTTTAGCTATCGTGATCACGGCAGTAATTTTTTCATTGCTGATAGGTTTGCCGATAGGGATCGCTCTGGCGGCGGTACGCGGCGCTGATACGATAGTGCGGCCGATACTGGACGCGATGCAGACGATGCCGACCTTTGTTTATATGATACCGGCAGTTATGCTGCTGGGACCAGGAAAGGTGCCGGCGGTTCTGGCAACAGTAGTTTATGCTGTGGTGCCTGTTATCAGGCTGACCAGTCACGGTATCCGCCAGGTCGATCAGGAGGTTGTTGAGGCCTCCCGCTCGTTTGGTTCCTCCAGCTGGCAGACTTTGTTTAAGGTGCAGATACCTCAGGCGCTGCCGACGATCATGACAGGTATCAACCAGACGATGATGATGGCGGTGGCGATGGTAGTTACCTGTGCCATGATCGGTGCGAACGGACTTGGTATGGAAGTTTTGATCGCTATTAACCGTATGGAATCCGGACGCGGCATTATCGCCGGTTTCGCCATTGTTATTATTGCGATCATTATTGATCGTCTGACACAGAGCCTGGTGCAGAAGGAGGGTAAATGATGCAGGAAAAAGATACTGTCTTAGAAGTGAAAAACTTATATAAATTGTTTGGTCCATATGACTTCCTGGATGAAAGAAAAGCTGCCTTCAAGCTGTTGGAGCTTGGAGCCAGCCGGATGGACGTTATGGAAACGACAGGTATCATGGCTGCGATCAGCGATGTTTCCTTCAGCGTCAAAAGAGGTGAGCTTTTTGTACTTATCGGTTTATCAGGCAGTGGTAAATCAACTATCGTACGCTGCCTTAATATGCTGCATAAGCCGACCAAGGGCGAAATTCTGATCGATGGCGAGGACATTACCAAATATAATGAAAAACAGCTGCAGGAGCTGAGGCGTACGAAGGTTTCCATGGTCTTTCAAAACGGCGGGCTTTTGAGCCATCGCGATGTACTGGGTAACGTGGCCTATGGCTTGGAAGTACGCGGTGTCGGCAAAGAAGAACGTGAAAATAAGGCTATGGAAATGATCAATATGGTCGGACTGACGGGTTATGAGCACGAAAAACTCAGCAGCTTGTCAGGCGGGATGAAACAGCGTGTAGGTATAGCCAGGGCGCTTGCTAATGATCCTGATATACTTCTGATGGATGAAGCTTTTTCGGCGCTTGATCCTCTGGTCAAAAACGATCTGCAGTTTGAGCTGCTGCGGATCCAGGAACGCATGGGTAAAACTATTGTTTTCATTACCCATGATATCAACGAAGCCTTTAAGCTTGGTAACAGAGTAGGTATCCTGCGCGACGGCAGAATGGTGCAGATCGATACGCCGGAGCAGATGCTTGCAAACCCTGCAGATGATTATGTTAAGAAATTTATCCATAATGTCAATACCAGTAAGGTCTTTTGCGTGCGTAATATTATGTCTACGCCCAGCTGTATCGTTAAAGACAGCGACGGTGCCAATACGGCGCTTACCAGTATGCGCGCCAACGGCGTGTCCAGCGCTTATGTGGTCGGAGACCATATGAACTTCATCGGTATCGTTACCCTGGAGGGAGCTTTGGCTGTCCGTGACGGGAAAAAGACTTTCAGCGAAGCGATCATACGCGATGTGCTCCAGGTCAACGATCTGGACGCTCCCGTTGCTGATATAGTGCCTTTGGCAGCTAATGCTGCCTTTCCGCTGGCCGTGGTTGATGAAGAAAAAGTATTCCGGGGTATTATCACCAAGGCTTCAGTATTGTCTTCCTTTGTTGCCTGAAAATCAGCAGATGTTAAAAATAAAAGAAGAGCTGCCAAAGCAGCTCTTCTTTTATTTGGTCATAAGGCTATTTTGGCGAGATGATCGCCGTCAAGCCTATAGCCGTAATTTTTGCGCGGGTCCCAATAATTGACCCGTACAATGTCGCCCTCTTGTAAAGCTTTTTCTAATTCTGTGCTGTCTAAAAGCCCCTTGCGGGTAATAAGATTTGTCAGAATAGTAAAGTTTTCCGCCTGTACTTCGATAGAATTAGCGATACAGTCTTTGCCGCTGTCACTGCCGTCACTTTTCAGCAGATCAAGATAAACACTGCGTCCTTTCAGATATTCGCTGATATCAAAGGCAAGCTTGTCAATGCCTTTGGCATCCTGGTCAAAAAGTCGTGGAGTTTTATTAAAAACGACCACGATGCCTGCGTGAGCTTTGGCTAAGATGTTGATAGGTTTTCCGCCGTGTTTGTTTGGTATAGTCAAGTGAGCTGTGGCAGCGTCATTGGCTGTATCTATTTTAATCCTGGGAATACGGGCTTGAAGAGCATTTGCAATGTAGTTAACAATCGTCTGCAAATTCAACACCTCCGTAGCATTATTATAGCATTTGTCAATAAATTGAGTAGTTTTAAAAATTTACAAAATACTTGCATAATATTCACATGTATACATGCGAAGGAAATTTACAAAAGTGATTAAATAGTGTATACTAATTGTGTGAGCAAGGGTGAACTATGTCTTGCCGCACATTTATTTTGCGTATCACTGGAACCGATAAGGCCGGTTCCCATATCTTGTACTCTAATTAAAAGAAAGAAGGGGATCAAATGACAAAAATGAAAACTATGGACGGTAATACGGCAGCGGCGTATATATCTTATGCGTTCACCGATGTCGCAGCTATCTACCCTATTACCCCGTCCTCTACCATGGCCGAAGTTGTAGACGAATGGGCTGCTCAAGGTCAGAAAAATGTTTTTGGTCAAACTGTAAAAGTATTGGAAATGCAATCTGAAGCTGGTGCTGCCGGTGCCGTACACGGTTCTTTGCAGTCCGGTGCTTTAACAACAACCTACACTGCTTCGCAAGGTCTCCTTCTGATGATTCCTAATATGTACAAAATGGCAGGCGAACTGCTGCCGGGCGTGTTCCATGTTTCTGCCCGTGCTTTAGCTGCCAGCTCACTGTCTATTTTCGGCGACCACCAGGACGTTATGGCTACACGCCAGACAGGTTTTGCGCTGCTTGCTGAAAGCGGAGTACAGGAAGTTATGGATCTGTCGGCAGTGGCTCATTTGTCTGCTATCAAAGGTCGTGTTCCTTTTATTAACTTCTTTGACGGTTTCCGTACTTCCCACGAAATTCAGAAAATAGAAACTCTGGCTTATGATGATCTGGCTAAACTGATCGATTATGATGCGGTCACTGCTTTCCGTAATCGCGGGCTCAATCCCGATAATCCAGTCGTTCGCGGCACTGCTCAAAATCCTGATATCTATTTCCAGACCCGTGAAGCTGTAAACTCTTACTATGAAGCTTTGCCCGGTATCGTTGAAGAATATATGAACGAGATCAACAAGCTGACTGGACGTAAATATGGTCTGTTCAACTATTATGGTGCTCCGGATGCGGAAGAAATCATCATCGCTATGGGCAGTGCCTGCGAAACGATCCAGACTGTTGTCGAAAAACTCAACGCTGAAGGCAGGAAGGTCGGCCTTCTGGCTGTGCATCTGTATCGTCCGTTCTCGATCAAACATTTTATGGCTGCTGTTCCTAAAACAGTTAAGCGTATTGCTGTTATGGACCGCACCAAAGAACCCGGTTCCTTTGGCGAACCGTTATACATGGATGTGCGCGGCGCTTTCTACGAAGCAGAGATTTCACCGCTCATCATCGGCGGCCGTTATGGCCTGGGCAGTAAAGAGCTGACTCCGTCTGAAGTGCTGGCGGTTTTTGAAAATCTTACTGCAGCAGAACCGAAAAATAATTTCACTGTAGGCATCGTTGACGATGTTACCAATACCTCTTTGGCGGTAACTACCTCGCTGGATACTACTCCTGCCTCTACCAAAAGCTGTAAATTCTGGGGCCTGGGCAGTGACGGCACTGTCGGCGCCAACAAAAGCGCGATCAAGATTATCGGCGACCATACGGATATGTATGCGCAGGGCTACTTCTCCTACGATTCTAAAAAATCCGGTGGTATCACTGTTTCGCATCTGCGCTTCGGGCATGAGCCGATCCGCGCTCCGTATCTGATCACTTTTGCAGATTTTGTAGCCGTACATAATCAGTCTTATGTAGACAAATATGATGTTACCGCAGGCCTGAAAAAAGGCGGTACCTTCCTTTTGAACTGCAACTGGTCTATGGAAGAGCTGGAAACGCATCTGCCGGGCAATATCAAACGCTACATTGCTAAAAATGCTGTTAATTTCTATACTATCGACGCGGTGAAGATCGCTCAGGAAATCGGTTTGGGCGGACGTATCAATATGATCATGCAGTCAGCCTTCTTCAAACTGGCGGATATTATTCCTTTGGCTGATGCCGTCAAGTATCTGAAAGAAGCTGTCGATCATTCCTACGGACTGAAAGGCCAGGCTATTCTTGACATGAACTATGCGGCTATCGACCGCGGTGTCGATGCTATTGTGAAGATCGATGTACCTGCAGCCTGGGCTGATGCTGCTGGTGACGCCAATATCGCAGTTACCGGCAACGAATTTATCGATAATATACTGACTCCAGTCAATCGTCTGGAAGGCGATAACCTGCCTGTCAGCACCTTTAATAAAAATGTCGACGGTACTTTCCCCAGCGGTACTTCCGCTTATGAAAAACGCGGTATCGCGATCAATGTACCGGAATGGCAAATGGATAAATGTATCCAGTGCAACCAATGTTCCTTCGTTTGCCCGCATGCAGTCATCCGTCCTGTTCTGATGACAGAAGCAGAAGCTGCCAACGCTCCGCAGGGACTGGAATACAAAGATGCCATCGGAGCTAAAGAACTTAAATTCCATATGGCTATTTCACCGCTGGATTGCACCGGCTGCGGCAACTGCGCGCAGGTTTGCCCGGCTAAAGAAAAAGCTCTGGTTATGAAACCTCTGGAAAGTCAATTGGCCAAAACTGCTCATTGGGATTATACTGCCCATCAGGTTACGGCCAAACCTAATCCGATGAACAAAAATACTGTCAAAGGCGTTCAGTTTGAACAGCCCTTGCTTGAGTTCTCCGGCGCCTGTGCCGGCTGCGGCGAAACTCCGTATGCCAAACTGGTTACACAGCTTGTTGGTGACCGCATGATGATCGCCAACGCTACGGGCTGTTCCTCTATCTGGGGTGCCAGTGCGCCTTCCATGCCGTATACTACTAACAGCAAAGGACATGGTCCCAGCTGGGCAAATTCTCTTTTCGAGGATAATGCCGAATATGGTTTGGGTATGTACCTTGGTGTAAAACAATCCCGCGAGCGTGTTGCTGAAATGGTAAAAGCAGCTTTGGCTGCCGAGATTCCGGCTGATCTGAAAGCAGCAATGCAGGATTGGCTCGATAATATGGACGTCAGCGAAGGCACTCGTGAACGTGCGGAAGCATTGACGGCCGTTTTGGAAAAATATCAGGACCAATGCGATAAATGCGCAGCTCTGTATAAAGAAAAACAATTCTTTGTCAAGCGCAGTCATTGGATCTTTGGCGGCGACGGCTGGGCTTATGACATCGGTTACGGCGGTCTGGATCATGTTCTGGCTTCGGGTGAAAACGTTAACGTTATGGTTTTTGATACCGAAGTTTATTCAAATACCGGTGGTCAATCGTCCAAAGCCACACCGGCTGCAGCTATTGCCAAATTTGCTGCCAGCGGCAAAAAGACCAAGAAAAAAGATCTGGGCATGATGGCCATGAGCTATGGTTATGTTTATGTGGCTCAGATTTCTATGGGTGCCGATAAGAATCAAACTTTGAAGGCGATTGCAGAAGCGGAAGCTTATGACGGACCGTCCCTTATCATTGCTTATGCTCCGTGTATCAACCACGGATTGAAAGCGGGTATGGGCTGCAGCCAGTTGGAAGCTAAACTTGCTGTAGACTGCGGTTATTGGGCAACCTACCGTTATAATCCTGCTTTGAAAGAAAAAGGTGAGAATCCTTTCGTATTGGATTCTAAAGAGCCTACTGCTGATTTCAGAGAGTTCCTTTTGGGCGAAGTTCGTTATTCTTCCCTGCTCAAACAGTATCCTGAAACAGCTGAAGCACTGTTCGCCAAAACTGAACAGGATGCTAAAGAACGTTTGAATAACTATAAACGTTTGGCTGGCAAAGCATAAACCCTGCTGTAATAAAAAACAAACCGCCGTCAAAACCGACGGCGGTTTTTGCTTACTGGTGTGATGTGCAGTCTACGGCATTCAAGAGGTATTTGTTGGAACTTGACGAGAAGGCATATTTGCCGTATAATATCAAAATAGCACGGAGAGGTGGTCGAGTGGTTTAAGGCTCTGGTCTTGAAAACCAGCGAGGTGCAAGCCTCCGTGGGTTCGAATCCCACCCTCTCCGCCATATTTTTACAACAGCGTTGTAGGGGCCTCGTAATAAATATTTGCGTTGGTACTCTTGAAAAAAATATCAGGATAGTGTATACTATCCAAGTAAGTCAAACGGAGTGGTACTCAAGTGGCTGAAGAGGACGGTTTGCTAAATCGTTAGACGGGGTGACTCGTGCGTGGGTTCGAATCCCACCCACTCCGCCACTATTAAAAGTTTCAGAGCCTTCGAGATTTTTCTCGAAGGCTCTTTTTCTATGTCTGGATAAAGTTTTAAAAGTTTTTCTGGTTTAAATACGCTGTTTCTGTGTAATAAACTTATCAGAAAATGAATAGAAAAAAATTTAAAGTGGCTTTTTATGAAGAAATAGTTGAATATTTGGAAGTTAGTAATACAATGAAAACATAACTTTGTTAAGCTTGAGGGGGCGAAAATAGTGAAATCAGAAAATAATATTGTTGAGGGTGCGCTCAAGGTCCACAAACTTACCTTTTGGGAAGCTGCCATGATCATTGTCGGCGCTAACATCGGGTCCGGCATTTTAGGACTGGCCTATTCGGCCAGAAAAGCCGGCTGGCCGGTATTGATGCTGTGGCTGATCATAGCAGGATTTTTTACGACGGCGTCAATGCTGTATGTGGCTGAAACTACGTTAAGGACCAGAAAGGTCATGCAGCTGCCGGGACTTGCTAAAAAATATGTGGGAGAGCTGGGAGCCTGGCTTGTCTTTATCTCAGTGGCGGCAAATACCATTGGCTGCCTGATTGCTTATACTAATGGCAGCGGCAGGATTTTAAGCGAGATGTTCGGTCTCTCTACACAGATCGGCAGTTTGCTTTTTTCTGTTCCGGCTGTCATTGTAGTCTGGTTTGGCCTGAAAGCGACCGGCGTAGCAGAGAAAGTTATCAGCTTTGGAATGATGGCGTTGCTGGCGGTGATCATAGCAGCATCTTTTTTAGCTGAGAACTCTGATTTGTCCAATGCGATTTTTACAAACTGGACTTATGCGATACCGGTTTTCAATGTTGCGATCTTTTGTTATATTGCTCAGTATGCCGTTCCTGAACTGGCAAGAGGTTTGGCACATGATCAGCAGAAGCTGGCGCCGGCTATTGTTACGGGAATGTCATTGACGATGGTTTTGCTGGCTTTGGTGCCGCTGGCAGTACTTTCTTTGACGGGGCCGGAAAATGTAACGCAGGTAGCAACTATTGCCTGGGGCAAGGCTTTGGGTGAATGGGCCTTTTTTACGGCCAATCTGTTTGCTCTTGCTGCGATGATGACTTCCTATTGGGCGGTTGCCGGCAGTTTTCTTACCAACATCGTGGATAAGTTTAATTTTAAATCGGAGGACGATGTTAAGACCAGGCTGTTTGTTTTGGCATGTGTGGTTATTCCTCCGTTTATTTTGGCGTATAGCGGCTTGGTAAGCTTTGTCGACGCTATTTATCTGGCTGGTACGTTTGGCGGTGTCATTATGTCCGTGCTGCCTGTTTTGATGCTGCGTTCGGCAAGGAAAACAGGTGATATGGAACCTTCATGGCAATGCGGCTGGATCGCGTCTGCCTGGGTGCAGTGGTCAATGATCGTTTTATTCTGCGGTGCTGCTTTGTATGCTGTTTTAGGGTTGTTTGGCCTGCTGCCTGCAGCCTGGTAAGGAGATGACGAAAATGAAAATTTTTGCAAAAGATAAAGTCGTTTTTAACTTCAGTAAAGCTAATCAGCCGGTATATTTTGTGGAACCCGGAGAAACGTTTTGGGTCGAAACCGATGATTGTTATAGCGGGCAGATAAAAACAGAAACGGTTTTAAGACCTGATATCGATATAAGCATTATGGACTGTTCTGTGGGTCCTATCGCTGTGAGCGGGGCTGAACCGGGTGACGTTCTCTGCGTTGAGGTACTGGCTATTCAGCTGGCTGAGCAGGGGGTGATGGTTACATCTCCCGGTTTGGGAGTGCTGGGTGAAAAAATCACAGAAGCGCACACTAAAATAATTCCTATCAAAAATGGCTTTGCTGAATTCAATGAAAAAATAAGACTGCCGTTAACGCCGATGATCGGCGTGCTTGGCGTTGCTCCGGCGGAAGGCAGCGTGCATTGCGCTGTTCCAGGTGATCACGGTTCTAATATGGATACCAAGCTCATTAAGGTCGGCTCCAAAGTGTATTTGCCGGTATTTGTCAGCGGTGCCAATTTGGCGTTGGGCGATCTGCATGCCTGTATGGGTGACGGCGAGCTGAGCGGGACGGGAATAGAGACAGCCGGCAGAGTATGCCTGCAGGTGGAAGTTATCAAAGACCGGAAGCTGGCGCGCCCGATGCTTGAAACTCCTGATGCTGTTTATACGCTGGCCAGCAGAGCTGATATTCAGGAAGCTATCCAAACAGCAGTGCATGACATGGTAGAATTTTTAATGCTGAAAAAAGAATTGGATTTTGCTGATGCCTACAGACTGTTGAGTGCTGCCTGCGATATTCAGATCAGCCAGTTGGTGAATGATAATATCACTGTAAGGGTAAAAGCACCGAAACTGGATCTGCAGTTGGAGTCTGTTTTCTGAAACAGCAGAATAAACATAAAAAAATAAAACCACCCATAATAAACAGGGTGGTTTTATTTTCAGCCCAGGCCGTTGAAGCGTGCCAAAGTATCATAAACTGTATGCGCCAGCTTATTTTTGTAAGCAGCAGGCAGCTGTTTTAAAACAGCAGATTCTTCTATCAAAGCTGCCAGGCTGTTTGAATTCGACATTTGGCAGCAGTTGGGCAGCAGGATATTGCTGATGATCAGCGACAGAGCGGGCAAATGTGTTTCCGGCTCCTGCTGCCAGTTATCAGGCAGGGCTTGTGCTATTGCAGTTTCTAAAAGAGTGGCGATATTTGTCATGATAGACCTCGGTTTTCGGTTTCTTGAAAATAGTATAACATAGGAAGGCTGATGTTGCTGAAACTGTAGACAAAAAAGAATTAATAGCATATAATTTGATGTAATATAAATAAAATAGTTAGAAGAATTTCAATAATATGCTTGTGTAATAATTTATGGGGAATTAAAAAGTTGGGTGTGAAAACGTGTACCATTATAAATTACAGGTATTGATTTTAAGCCAGGATAATCGTATATATGATGCTGTCAGTGCTCTTGAACCGCTGGCTGGTTTTGAGCACGAGCTGCTTTTAAGGCAGTCGGCAGACGCAGCTGTTAAAACTGCTGATGTTATTGTCTGTGAATTGTCAGGAGCAGTTTTGGCAGAGCTTGTCAAAAACTCTAAGCCGGATGCCGCAATAGTTTTTTGTGCTGAGCCGCAGACTGCAGAGCAGCTGGATGCAGCTGTTTACCAGTCGCTGACAGATCTTTGGATCAGGCCATGTACTGAAGTTTTTGTGGCTTTTAGGCTGCACAGACTTTTTGAACATATCAAGATCATAAAAGACTGTCATCTGGCGCAGCGTTATCTTGATACCGGAATCAACAGTATTCCCAGCCTGATCTGGTTTAAAGATATCCGCGGCGCGCATTTAAAGGTCAATGACAGTTTTTGCCGTGCCGTTGGTAAGACCAAGGCAGATGTTGAAGGCCGCGGCCATTATTATATCTGGGATATGAAAAAGGAAGAATACGAGCAGGGTGAGTATATTTGTCTGGAATCGGAAGAGATCGTCCTGCAGGAAAAGAAAACCTGTATTTTCGACGAAAAGGTCAAAACTAAGCATGGAATGCGGCAGTTTAAGACTTACAAGTCGCCGATTTTTGATGATAATGAGCAGTTGATCGGCACTGTTGGCATCGCGCACGACGTCACTGATCTGGAAAATATGGGGGCGGAGCTGGAAGTTATCCTGCGTAATCTTCCTTTTGCGGTTTTGCTGACTAACGAGGCCGGCAAGATCATCAATGCCAATGATATCTGCTCGCAGTATTTTACAGAAGGAAAAGAAGCTATGATCGGGCAGGAGTATCAGCAGTGGAAGCAGCAGAATTTAGCTGATATGAGTGAGATCAATGCAAAAGGCTATGCCGATGCAAAAGTGCTTGTCGGTCGGCGTGAAAAAAATCTGGAGATTTACGAAAAGCCTATTTTTGATGTTTTCGGTACGGCTGTAGGTATGCTGTGCATGTGCCGCGACGTAACTGTTGAACGGCTGCTGGAAAAGAAAATTATTTACAGTGCCAACACCGACCAGCTGACAGATCTTTATAACCGCCGTTATTTTTATGAATATATGACGCGTAATAAAATCATGTCTAAGCATGTCAACCTTTTTTATATCGACCTTGATAATTTTAAAAAGATCAACGATGAATATGGACATCAGGCCGGAGATACGGTTTTGGTAATGGTAGCCAAGCTGCTGAAGCAGACCTTCGGAGCTGAATTTATTGCCCGTGTCGGCGGCGACGAGTTTTTAGCGGTAGTTTTAGGCTCGAAGACAGATGCGGAGCTGGCAATTTTGGCAGAAAGATTTTTGAGCAGTCTGCAGCAGACGATTGCCGACAATGCTAAGTTTGCCGTGCTGTCAGCCAGCATCGGCATTGCCGTCAGCAATGCGCTTACGGATGTCGACCTGCTGATACGTCAGAGTGACTCGGCCTTGTACGAAGCCAAAAGAAACGGCAAGAAACAGTATAAAATATATCACAAATGACCATAAAAGCACTTTGCCGGGTATATAAAGGTAAAGTGCTTTTAGTTTTCCGGCGCATCAGAAAAAATTTATTGATGTTTTAACAATGATAATGTAATTATTATTTGTTGCAATTATAATCATTAATGGTTAAAATTAAGATATAAATAAAATATATTGATAAAAGGAGCGATTATTATGGCAGTTGTACATATTACTAATGAAACTTTCGAAAAAGAAGTTATGCAGGCTGAAGGGAAAGTCCTGGTAGATTTTTGGGCATCCTGGTGCGGCCCCTGCCGTATGCTGGGACCGGTTATTGATCAGCTGGGCAGCGAACTGACTGATGTGAAAGTCTGCAAGATCGATGTTGATGCCAATCAGGATCTGGCAGCAAAGTATAAAGTTGAAACGATTCCTACCCTGGTCGTGTTTGAAGGCGGCAAGGAAGTGAAACGTTCTGTCGGCGTACAGCCGAAGCCGGCTATTTTGGCAATGCTGAAATAAATTGCGGCTGGGAAGCGGTGAAACTATGACTGAAAAACAAATTATGACTGATGTTTTGATCGTCGGCGCAGGTACTGCGGGCTTGACGGCGGCAGTCTATGCCGCTCGTGCTGGTAAATCTGTTAAACTGGTCGAGCAGTATTTGCAGGGCGGGCAGATTATCAATGCTTCGCATGTAGAGAATTTCCCCGGCTTTGAATCCATTGCCGGCTTTGAATTTGCCGAAGCACTTTATAATCAGGCTATCAAAATGGGTGCGGAAATCGTTTACGATAAAGTGACCGGACTGCAGGATTACGGCAGCCATAAAGGCGTACAGACTGAATATGGCGGCGAACTGCTTGCAAAAGCAGTGATTCTGGCGACCGGTGCGCGGGTGCGTCCGCTGGGACTGGAAAATGAAGACCGTTTTATTGGTTCCGGCGTTTCCTACTGCGCTACCTGTGACGGAGCCTTTTTTAAAGATAAAAACGTGGCCGTCGTCGGCGGCGGTAATACAGCGCTCGATGATGCGCTGGTATTGAGCTTTACCAGTAAAAAGGTTTATCTCATCCATCGCAGCGATACTTTCAGCGGCGAAAAACGGTTGCTGGAAAAGCTGCAGGAGCATGATAACGTTGTTTTCATTCTTGACAGTGAAGTAACAGCCATCAATGGCTCTGAACGGCTGGAGTCGCTGGGCATCCGCAATAAGGTCAGCGGCGAGGAACAGACGCTGGATGTCGATGCCGTTTTTATCGCTATCGGTCATGTTCCGGATAATAAAGCTTTCGCGTCTTTGGTTGAGCTGGACGCTTATGGTTACATTAAAACTGATGAAAATTGTGCGACTTCCTGTCCCGGCATTTATGCTGCCGGCGACGGCCGCGTTAAAAAGGTGCGCCAGCTGACGACGGCTGCCGCTGATGGTACGGAAGCTGCCCTGGCGGCTTGCGATTACATTGACCTTTTATGATGGACGAATGGGTGGAACAATCTTTTTTAAGGATCGTGATACCTGATGAATATTGATTTGGATATGTACCAAATGACTGCTGTAGCAGTAGTTGTATACTATGTTGGCCTGCGTTTAAAACGCAGGTTCAATATTTTTGACCAGTACTGTATCCCGGCTCCGGTTATCGGCGGCGTTCTGTTTTCTCTGCTGAATCTTGTCATGACGACCGGAGGCTTTTGGCATTTGACGCTGGATACATCGCTGCAGGGATTTTTTATGACGATGTTTTTTACCAGCATTGGTTATACGGCCAGCTTGCGTATGCTGAAAGAAGGCGGACTCAGCGTTTTGAAGCTGGTAGCTGTCTGCGCCGTGCTTATCGTTCTGCAGAACCTTGTTGGTATCGGACTGGCCTCTGTTTTTAATTTGGGGCCGCTGATCGGTATGGCGACGGGTTCGATCCCTATGGTCGGCGGGCATGGTACGGCTGGTTCCTTCGGTCCTCTGCTCGAACAGATGGGCGCGCAGGGGGCGGCGACTGTGGCTATTGCTGCGGCAACCTTCGGTCTGGTTATGGGCAGCGTTATCGGCGGGCCGATCGCCCGTTATCTGATCGATAAAGACAATCTTTTCTGTTTTGAATGTGTGCAGGAGCCTGTGCATAAAACTCCTGTTGTCGGGAAGGAAGCTTATGCTGTCGATAAAGAATATTTCCTTTTCGGTATCGGTCAGCTTTTGGTGGCAATGGGTATCGGGTCATGGATCACAGGCCTGATAACATCTTTTGGTGTTACCTTCCCGTCGTACATCGGGGCGATGCTGGCGGCTGCCGTTATTCGCAACCTGTCCGACCTGACCGGAAGGTACGAAGTTTTTTCCAAAGAAATCGACGTTATGGGCAGCGTGTCGCTGTCGATCTTCCTTTCAATGGCATTGATGGGACTGAAATTGTGGCAGCTCAGCGAACTGGCACTGCCGCTGGTGGTAATGCTGCTGGCGCAGACGGCGATGATGGCTTTGTTTGCCCGCTTTGTTATTTTCAATTTGATGGGGCGCGATTATGAGGCCGCTGTTATTACCGCTGCCGGCTGTGGCTTCGGTATGGGTGCCACGCCTAATGCCATGGCTAATATGAATGCTATCGTTGCACGTTACGGGCCGGCGCCTAAAGCTTATTTTATCGTACCTTTGGTCGGCAGTCTGTTCATTGATTTTATCAATGCCTTTATTATTACCCTGTTTTTGAATATGTTTTAAAGTGCTGTTAATAAAAAATACCACCCTTTGGGTGGTATTTTTTATTTTGCTTATTTTGTTTTTACTTAAAACCTTCCAGCAGTTTGTTAAAGTTTGCCTGCGGCATTTTTTCAACGTTTTTAATAGTGTTGAAACCGACAAGGCCGCTGGCCTGTTCGTAAGAAGCGCGGTCGTTTTCGTACAGCAGCCCGGTCAGCATACCTTCTTTTTCCATAATATGCCGTGCGGCCGCACCTTTATCATGCGGGTCGTAGCCGGCAATATCTTTGACGTCGCTCAGATGCTCGCGGAACCATTCATAAGTATTGGTATGGTTAAAAGTTACGCAGGGGCTGAACACATTCACGAAGGAAAAACCCTCGTGACGTACGGCTGCGACGATCAGATCTACCAGCTGCGGCAGCTGGGCTGAAAAGCCCTGCGCTACAAAAGTTGCTCCGGAAGCTAAAGCCAGTTCCAAAGCAGCGATCGGGGTCTCGATATTGCCTGTCGGCGTGGTCTTGGTTTTAAAGCCAACATCACTGCGGGGAGATGTCTGACCTTTGGTAAGGCCATAGACATGATTATCCATCAGGATATAAGTGATATTGACATTGCGGCGCATAGCATGGATAGTATGCGCTGTGCCAATGGCAAAGCCGTCGCCGTCGCCGCCGCAGGCGATAACGGTCAATTCAGGGTTTGCCAGCTTAACGCCCTGGGCAAAAGGCAGAGCGCGGCCATGAGTTGTATGCATGCCGTAGGCGTATAGATAACCGCCGATACGGCCGCTGCAGCCAATGCCGGAAACCAGTGCCAGCTGATGCGGTTCCAGATTTAGTTTTACTGCTGCCTGCTGCAGAGCCATTTGAACGGCGTAATCACCGCAGCCCGGACACCAGTTGGGTTTTACCTGATTTTGAAAACTAGCTAAATTCGACATCTTACAGCACCTCCTTGCATTTGGCCAGCAATTCTTCTTTATAGAAAATATCACCGTTGTATTTTAAGATAGAATGCAGCTCCGGACAGGGCGGTACATTCATTTTTATCAGCCGTGCCAGCTGTGCCGTGGCATTGTGCTCGACGACGACGATTTTTTTCGCTTCCTGCAGATAATGGTTGAGAGCGCAGACCGGGAAGGGCGATAACAGCCGAATCTGGACATGATTGACGCGCAGGCCTTTTTCGCGCAGCTCCTCAGCAACTTCGCTGATGACGGCGCGGGTGCCTGCCATACCAATGATCAGCAGATCGCTTTGCGGATAGGGAGCGTCCTCATAAAGCGGGCTTTCAAATGTATCAACAACGCTGCGGACCTTGCGCAGGCGTTTATCGGACTGTGCTGTACGCATGGCCCTGTTTTCGGAAGGCCGGCCAACTTCATCATGCTCCAGCCCGGTGCCGAGGCTGATGCCGTTTGGCGTGCCCGGCAGGACTCGCATGGAAATGCTGCCTTCTGCTTCCAGATCATAGCGTTTAAAATACTCCGGCGATTTGATTTCCGGCAATCCGTCCTTGACCAGCTTGCCGCGCCGCACCTGCAGTTTGCCGTAATCAAGGCTGGTTACGGACTGTTTGCCTAAAGACAGCTGCAGGTCAGAAAGCACGATGACCGGACATTGATATTCTTCAGCCAGATTAAAGGCTTCAAAAGTGTCGTAAAAAGATTCTTCTATAGAAGAAGGCGAAATAACGATTTTGGCAGTGTCGCCGTGTGTATTATAGATCGCTGCCATCAGGTCCGACTGCTCATGCTTGGTCGGCAGGCCGGTACTGGGGCCGCCTCTTTGTGTATCGATCACGACCAGCGGGGTCTCTGTCATTTCCGCCAGGCCGATTGCTTCCGCCATCAGCGATAAGCCTGGGCCTGCTGTCGCAGTAAAAGCGCGGGCGCCGGCATAAGCTGCGCCGATCGCCATCGTGCAGGCCGAGATCTCGTCTTCCGTCTGCAGCATCACGCCGCCTTCGGCAGGTGCGTATTTTACCATATATTCCATAATTTCTGAAGAGGGAGTTATCGGATAGGCCGACATGAATTTGGCGCCCGAGGTCAAAGCCCCCAGAGCTACTGCTTCATTGCCCAGCATAAACAGCTTCGGCTGTGGATTTTCCAGCTCCGGCATCGTAAAGGCTGCCAGCAGATCATGATAATTATTTTTAATATATTCGTAGCCCGTTTCCAGCGCCAGGCGGTTTGTCTCCATGACCTCGGCGCCTTTGCGGCCGTATTGTTTTTCCAGCAGCGGCAGCAGTTTGGCAGTATCGATGCCCAGTAAAGCGGCGGTGATGCCTAAAGCCAGAATGTTTTTCGGCAGTGTTTTACCGTCTGCTTTGCTCAGTTCGTTCCAGGATAGAGCAACAGTGCGCACTTTTGGCTTTTTACCTTCCAGCCAGGCAGCATCGGTAACTAAAATGCCTTCAGCCGTCAGTTCAGGCGCATCCACCTCCAGTGTGTCCGGGTCCATCGCGATCAGCAGATTGCAGCTGCTGGCGATCGTAGCTACCGGATGGTTGGCGATACGCAGCTTATAGCTGGTGTGGCCGCCCTTGATCCGGGACGAAAACTGACGGTAACCATACACGTCATAGCCCAGAGAGCATAAAGCTGCGGCGAAAATCTCACCCAGGCTCTCTAAGCCTTCGCCCTGCTGGCCGCCGGCCTTCCACGATAATTCTTGTTTTTTCATACAATATCCCTCCTTATTAAAAGGTTTTTTAGTACAGGTATTTACCCGGGAGAAGTTTAAAAAATTCACCCTGTGCAGATAAGTTTCTGTATCTATAGTTTAACCTATTTCTGCAGAAAATAGCAGTACCAATTAGATTTAAAAACTTTTTAAATATGTTGAAAATAGCCTGCAGATACGGCAGTACGGCTGCGAATAAGTAATTTATAAAAGTATAGCCTGTAAAAATAATTTTTCGTTGGCAAACAGGACGCGGCAACGCTTTGGTAAAAACAGCGAATTATCCGAAAATAAAGAAAAATACAATCATTAGTTATATTTTTAACAAAATAACTTGCAATAATTCTGAAAATAATGTAAAATATGTCCAAACAATGAATTATATATAGGATAATAATTGTTTTTTAACCTGTTTATAATGCGTTGAGGAAAGTATCGAAGCAAAGCAGTGCGCCGAGTAGAGGAAACTAGGTAACTCGCATGAAGCAAACTGATGCGCACAGATTCCTTTCCGGGACGTTTTATAAAAATAAAACATTTCCGAAGGAGGAAATAACAATGAAAAAATCTTTAGTATTAGCAATGGCTATGGCTTTGGGCGTAACTGCTTCTGCCTATGCTGCAAACCCCTTCTCCGATGTACCTGCAGGTCATTGGGCATATGATTCCGTAAACAAACTGGCAGCAGCTGGTATCGTTGACGGTTATGGCAACGGCACTTTTGGTGGCGATCGTCTGATGACCCGTTACGAAATGGCACAAATCGTAGCAAAAGCAATGGCAAAAGGCGCAAACGTAGACCGTTTGGCAGCTGAATTTGCGGACGAACTGGACAGCCTTGGCGTACGCGTTGCAGCTTTGGAGAAAAAATCCGACAACGTTAAAATCAACGCTCAAATCCGTGCTATGTATCAATCTTATGACAAACATACTAACTTAAAAGGTACTAATGCTACTAGCACTCTGCGTTCTCGTATCTGGCTCAACGGCCAAATAAACGAAGACTGGAAATATGTTGGCATGTTGCAGAACGAACAAGATTTGCTCAACGATGAAGGCGATGAAAAAACTGATTTCCAACGCGCATTCGTTACCGGTCGTATCGGCGGCGTTAAAGTAGAAGCTGGCCGTAACAATACTGTTTTGGGCTTGGGCGTTGGTAACATTCTCAGCAATCGTACTGATGCTCTGAAATTGGGTTTTGGTAAAGACCTGAAAGTTGGCTTCCAATATGGTAAAATTTCCAGTGGTAACAATGTTGAACCTAAAGCAGACGAATATTTAGCAGCTACTTTAGGCGGCGAAATCGGCAAACTCGGTTTGAATGCTGGTTATGTCAAAGCTGACAATGTTCGTAAACTTTCTCAAGACGATAAAATCTGGTACGTAGGCGCTGATTATAAATTCGGCGATTTCACAGTTGACGCTACCTATTTAAAATCTGATGTAGATAAAGTTAATACTATGTCTGTTGATGAAGATGGTTATGTAATTGGTTTGGCATATAAAGGCGCTAAAGCAGCTAAAGCTGGTACTTATGGCGTTTATGCTAAATACTATGACCAGGGCGCTGGCACTTATATTCATCATGGTATGAATACCGATTTAGCTAACGATTTCAATAAAGAAGGCGGTTTCAAAGGTTATATGCTGGGCGTAAACTACGCTTTCGCTAAAAATATCGTTGCAGCTGTTGAGTACTCTGATTTTGATGCAAAAGAAACTGATAAAAATGACAAGACCATTTGGTCTGAAGTTGTCTTCACTTTCTAATTTTAGTGAACCTGCTTCTTCAAGGGCGATCTTAAGATCGCCCTTTTTTATATCTTAGGATTAAAATCATTGAATGTATCATTCAAACTTTATTATAATAATTGTCATATTATCTGCTTTGACTCTATTTTTTTTGTTTGTTTTATGATAAAATAACTTATAATTGATAGTTATTTGAAGGAGGTTATATCAATGAAAAATATTCTGCGCTATTTATTGCTGGCTTTAGTTGTGATTGGTTTTACTGTCCCCGTTTTCGGTAAAGCCGAAGCCGCTAAAATAGCTATTCTGCCGCTGGCGAATAATGTAGCGGATGATGAGCTTTCCAGTCAGGTTTTCTTTAATGAATGTATGGATTATTTCAAATTCCCCGAATTTGACATGATCGATGATACTGTGCTTGACAAAGCTTTGAAGGAAGAAAATTATGCTGCTGTTGGTAAAAATGGCCCTGACGAAGCAATGCTCAAACGTATCATGGCTAAAACAGGCGCTGATATGGCCTTGATGATGAGCTTGGATGAACTGAGCCTGGAGCCGCAGATGGGTATGATCGAAGATTATTATAAATTTAAAATCAAAGCTCGTATCATGTATGTCAATGGTCTTACTGGTAAGGTCACTAAAGATCATATCAATGATGAAGAAATGGTTGAATACCCGGTTATTGCCCGCAGTGATTATGAACATAATGAGTTTCGTAACCATGTGATTCGCGAATTGAAAAAAGTTGCTAAATTTTAATATTATTTCTAAAACCGGCAATCTTTATGATTGTCGGTTTTAATTATTATATTTATAAGTTCGATTTATAATTATAATTTATAAAATTGCATAATAAAAGATGAAAAGAAAATCAGATTACATTTTTACCGCATAAAAATAAAAAATACTTGTCAAATTCGGAAAAACGATGTAAAATAAATTAAGTTTATAATCAGTTGATTAAGGAATAATCTCTATAGTTGGATTTGCAGAGGAAACAAGGCAACTCGCCGCAGTGATTGCTAAAGAAGTTATTCTAAAACAGCAAAATTATAAACTTAATAATTTCCTGAGGAGGAATAACAATGAAAAAATCTTTAGTATTAGCAATGGCTATGGCTTTGGGCGTAACTGCTTCTGCCTATGCTGCAAACCCCTTCTCCGATGTACCTGCAGGTCATTGGGCATATGATTCCGTAAACAAACTGGCAGCAGCTGGTATCGTTGACGGTTATGGCAACGGCACTTTTGGTGGCGATCGCCTGATGACCCGTTACGAAATGGCTCAAATCGTAGCAAAAGCAATGGCAAAAGGCGCTAACGTAGACCGTTTGGCAGCTGAATTTGCTGACGAGCTGGACAGCCTTGGCGTACG